>Ga0163179_10001522_pt1 | contig 16420 bp, 19 predicted proteins | sample AtlANTMetagenome_FD_109643 | JGI IMG/M metagenome (GOLD analysis project Ga0163179, IMG submission 109643) | Marine eukaryotic phytoplankton communities from the Atlantic Ocean - Atlantic ANT 2 Metagenome | ecosystem: Environmental > Aquatic > Marine > Oceanic | place: North Atlantic Ocean... | reverse complement strand
GTGTTACTGGTCCTACTGACCAAGACGCTCTCCTCTATAATGGTAGTTTCTTGGTAACCAGTGCACAAGGTAACCAATTTACTTACCAGATGTCTGCTGAGCCATCAGGTAACGCACTAGGTAACAACGTACTAGTCAAGGTCGAGATTGATACAGTTGACTCTGCTTCACCATATGTGTTCAACAACTCCCTACGATCTGTATGGGGTATCAATGGAATGCATGCAGATGGTGCTAAAGCAACAGGTTTCAAGTCAATGGTTGTTGCCCAGTTTACTGGAATATCGCTACAGAAAGATGACAGAGCATTCGTCATTTACAACCAAACTACTGGAGCATATGAACCCCAAGCTTCGGGATCTGGTGCTCACATTAATGGACTCGCCAAATACCGAAAGGGATGGCGACATAGACATATTAAAGCATCAAACGATGCATTCATCCAGGTCGTCTCGGTCTTCGCAGTTGGATTCGGAGATCATTTCTTCTCTGACTCAGGAGGAGACCTCTCGATTACCAACTCGAACTCAAACTTTGGTAACACTTCTCTCCGATCTAAAGGCTTTAAAGCAGCAGCGTTTACGAAGGATAAAGCGGGGCAGTTAACACACTGTATACCACCTAAATCTCTGAGTGATGTTGAAGAGATCTCAATTAACTGGGTAACTATTGATATTACTAAGACACGAAGTGTTGCAGACCCAACTAAACTATTCCTCTACGGTTATACGGTAGAGACAGGCCGACCACCGAGTAAGATTCAGGGTTATACTGTGGGTGCTAGACGTGATGACGTTAACACTCCAGATAGACTCTACGTTCTCCTTATTGCTTCTGGTGCATCAGAACCTACTACACACTATGCTGAGGTTAACCCTAGTGGTACCACAGTTACAGGTACTAGAGCAGGTGATGATGATTCACCAATTAAGTGGGATGCTACAAATAGTCAGTGGTATATACAGGTTGATGGTGCACAGAATACCATCTACACTACATTACAGGCACAATCACTCTATCAGAACTTAGGATTTACACCTACTACATTCATTAGGAGGATACCCGATGCACGTAACTTGGTTGACAGGCTTTACAGGTACCGCTATGTATTGGACAAAGATGCATTCCCCGTTCCTAGACAACCTATTACAGGTTTTGTATTACAACCCCGCAGTAGTGAGACAAATAGTCCAGCATACAGTAAGACCTACTACATTTATAGTGTAGAGACATTCCAGACATTTGAAAGAGGTGTAACTGATGGTGTCTACTATCTGACTATACTTAATGCTAGTGTATCTCCATCAACGTCTAACTTTAATGAATTTGCATTCTCACAAGCAACCGTTGATTTATACCCTGCATTTGACAGAGACAACCCAGTAGCAGATCCTACTGCCTCAGTTTCTATTGCAAGTAATGAGACACTAGGTGTAGTTACAACTACTGACGGTGCATCTCCTACTCCTAATGAGGATACACAAAGATCTATCACTAAGGAAACATCTCAGTTCCTATTACTAGAGACAGAGAATAACTTAGGATATAATACTACTTCAAACGTATTGAATGGTATCTCAGTTACAGCACGACTGGGTGATGCAGAAGATCGTAAGATCGCACTCAAACTAAATGCTGATAACTCGGTACAACCTATACTCTGTGAGTTGAGACGTTACTCAATTCTGAGAGCATCAGGTCACACGTTTGAGTATCTTGGATTTGGTCCAGGTAACTACTCAACTGCATTCCCATCTACACAGGTAGAAGTACTAACGCCAGCAGCAGTCAGACTATCACAGTCACTGAAAGAAGCAGCAGGTGTTGCATACTACTCAGGTGTTAACAGTGATGGTGAGTTGTTCGTTGGTAACCAGGTTATTAACCCAGTTACAGGTCAGATCACTAACGAAGATATTGCTCAACTTAACGTGTTGGGTGAAGAAGGTACCACTATTGAAACCTTCTCAGAGATTGTGCTTACCGATAAACTAACGGTTATTGGTGGTGCATCTAACCAGTTGGAATCAGTATTCTCTGGTCCTGTTACATTCCAGAAGAAAGTAACAGTTCAGGATATATTCCAAACGCTAAACTTTACCTTATCCAATACTGATGGTACTGTTTTAAGAAATACATTCCTTGCTGAAGATGATGGTACTGGTAACCCAGTAACAGAAGTAGGGTCTGCATATAATAGTGGTGACCTCGCATATAACGTAGACTGGACACCAGGTACGTTTATGGGATGGATATATGACTCAGGAGTCTGGTATAAGTGGGGACTGAGTGATACTGCACCGATTGCCTCTGATAGGTTCTCTGGTGTAACACATTATGGTATTGGTGAACCACCAGATGCACTTAATAGAATGAAGATTACAGGTAACGTAAAGGTTACTGGTGATATTGATGTAACTGGTAAGTATGGTTGTGCTGATAAGTATTCACTCGCAACGGGTGTTAACTTAGGAAACAACGGGGTTATGTATGTTGGAGATGGTATTACCACTTCCTTCGCTATATCTCCTGGACACACAGCATATTCGTTAATGGTATTTTTGAATGGTGTTTGTCAGAGACCAGGAACTGACTATACAGTCTCATCTAACGCATGTGACTTCTCAGTTGGTACAACACCACAGACAGGTGATAACATACAAATTCGTGAATTGGTCATCTAAATAGTACTATAAGGAGGGTGATTAATGTCCACCAAAATAATTGGTAATCAGATTGATGCCACAACCAGAGCTATCATGGAGGCGTTGCAATTAACAGAGCAACTAAATCTTCCAGCTCTTAACCAAGCAGCAGTAACAGCACTCGGTGCACCTGCCTATGGTACTTTGGTGTACAACTCTACGGAGGACATGGCACAAATCTATAAGGCAGATGCTGCCCAAGGTGTGCCAGGTTGGACAGACGTAGGTGGAGGTGGTCCCTCAGTTGGTGAGAATAGTATTGTTAGGACTAATGGTACTACAATTACAGAGAATTTAACAATAGGTCCAGTTGCTAACGGTGGTGTAGAATTTACCAACGGTTTCAGTGCAGGTCCTATTACGATTGCGAACGGATATACAGTAACGATTGAGAATGGAGCATCATGGAACATCATCGGTGGTGAAGGTGATGTTAACTTTGAAGCAGCATCAGTAACAGCAGTAGATATAAACTCAACAGGTATACTTCATTTCTCAGAGACGAAAGAGAGTATCACATATTATAATGCTAGTGGTAATGTTTCCCACGATTTTGATAACAATAATACTATTTGGATAGTTAAATCATCTGATGGAGATTGGACATTATCTCTTACAGATGTACCAGCAAATGGTTGTGGATATGGTATCACAGTTATTGTAGAGAATGCTGGTGGTGCTGGTATACCTAATGCACTTAATATCAACGGTGTATCACATAGTATACACTGGGCTGGAGGAGCAGCACCAGGACATAATGAGACTTTGATTGTAGTATCCTTCGGTATAGTTGATAAACCACCTGAAAATGCTGATACTGGTGAATCATACACTGTATTTGCATCTGGTGTTAACTACGCAGGTTAATTATGTCAGCATTCGGTTTTAAATCAATATTTGTCCCAACAGGTCGTGGATTGGCACACACTGGTGGTATGGGTGGAGATGGATCGACTGGAGGTGGTGGAGGACCAAGTGGACCTCAGGGTGCATATGCACGTGCACTTAATTTGAATACAGCATTACAGGGTTCTGGATGGTCATATAATAACTATAGTACCATAATTAATAAGATAGAGGAGTATCAGTTCATGGTAATTGCCACACCTAGATATGGTGCTATGGCAGAATCCATGACTCAACAGAACCCTATTTCTGGTGGTGGTCATTTCTATCGACAAGAGTTTGCTAGTGGTAACCAAATTGAAAACTCTGCTGGATTCCCTAATAGCACATATAATGGCATACCTTTCTTAGGAATGGTAGGTTGGAGAGATAGTACCTATTATGGTATTCATTTCAACTTCTATCGTGACTATAGTACTGCTTCAATGAAGAATCTATTCTATCCAGTCCAATGGAGGAATCTCTACACATTTGCTATAAATGCTAATGGCAGTACTAGAGATGAAGGTAGTAGTAGTGCACGAACCTATTTCTCTGACAACAGTAGTCAAGGTAGTAACGGATATTATCAGGACAACAGGTTCTCTGCTGATGATGGTGTCTGGGGTGGTAACATGATCGGTGATGTTAACGGTGACTCACCTGGTCCTCGACTGAATAACAACTCAGGTTATAGTTATGGATGTGAAAACTACCATGCAGGTGACTCATCTGGTCCCTCACAGTATTTCTACTGGGGTGGTCAGTATTCATCAACATCATATACGTTCTTTGTCTTCAGAGGAACGGCATAAATAAATACATATAGGAAGATTGTAAGCACATGGCACAGTTAAATCTGGGAGCTATTAAAGATACGGCAGGAATTGGAGGTTTCACCTTTAGTACTGGTGGGATAACAGCGAACGGCACGTTAACTGTGAATGACCTTAGTATTAGTGGTAATATCTCAGGATCATCTGCGTATATACTCCCAAGTCCATCGGGACAAACGGATAAGTATGTAACTAATAACGGATCCAATCTCACGTGGGGTACGTTATCTACGACATCAGGTGTTAGATCTATGCAGGTCTGGACATCTAATGGTACATGGAGCAGACCTAATGGTGTTAAAACCATCATGGTTACTGTTACTGGTGCTGGAGGTGGTGGATCAGGATATACTGAAGCTGGAGGTGCTGGTGGTACCTCTCAGAGACAGGTTGACGTGACTAATGTTTCGTCAGTATCGGTCACAGTAGGAAATCCAGGTGGAGGATCTAATTACTCAGGTTGTGGTGGGTCTGGTAACTCATCAAGTTTTGGTGGGTATTGTAGTGCCTCTGGAGGTTACGGAGCCAATTGCAGAACTCAACATGCAGGTGGTATCGGAGGTAACGGATCAGGTGGAACTCTAAATGTTTACGGTGGTGGAGGAAACGGTCACGGTTCTCACCACAGTTATGGAAACCATACTGCTGGATCTAGTTACTGGGGTGGTACTCAAGCATCATCTCATGGACAGAGAAACTATGCACACAATCATCAAAGCCATTGTGCATGGGGATCAGGTGGTAATGGAGCACAGCATGGTGGTCGAGGTGCTAGAGGACGTGAAGGAGTCGTGGTAGTACACGAATTCTACGGATAAATAAACACAGGACAGACTTAACTTATGTCTAAGCTAAAGGTTGCAGCATTAAAAGATTTAACAGGAGCCCAAGGGTTTATGCTCAATGGGGGTGGTATAACTGCAACTACCACACTAACTGTTTCTAACCTCGTGGTCAATGGTACTATAAGTGGAGGATCTACTTATAACGTCCCAGATCAGGGTGGTAACGCTGGTAAGGCATTGAGGTCTACTGGAGATGGCTTTGAGTGGGCAGAAGTATCAGCAGCGTCTGGTATTCGCTCTATGCAAGTATGGACATCAAATGGTACGTGGACTAAACCCACTGGTGTCACAAGTGTTATTGTTACTGTAGTTGGTGCAGGTGGAGGAGGCAGTGGATTCTGCGAATCTGCTGGTGCTGGTGGTACATCGGAGAGAGTTATCGATGTTACTAACGTATCTTCAGTATCAGTTTCAATAGGTAATCCTGGCGGAGGTACAAACTACGCTGGATGTGGAGGAAGTGGTAACTCATCAAGTTTTGGTGGTTATTGCTCTGCTTCAGGAGGATATGGTGCAAACTGTCGTCAGCAACACGCAGGAGGTATTGGAGGAAACGGATCAGGTGGTACTCTGAATATCTACGGTGGTGGTGGTAACGGTCATGGATCATATTGGTCATTTGGATCACACCAAGCAGGTGCTTCATCAATGGGAGGTTCGCAACCCTCATCCCATAACCAAATGAATTATGCTCATAGACACCAGTCACACTGTGCTTGGGGTGCAGGTGGTAACGGATCTGGTCACGGTAACCGTGGTGCTAGAGGTCGTGAAGGTGTAGTTGTCGTTCAGGAGTTCTTCGGATGAGTGTTCTTAAGGTATCAGGAGTTACAGACCTTGCTGGATTGGGAGGATTTTCCTTCAGTTCAGGGTCTATCACTGCGAATGGCACACTCCGAGTCTCAAATATAAACATTAATGGTAATATAACAGGGTCATCCAACTATATTATTCCAAACCTTTCAGGCAATACAAATAGGTTCCTAAGCACTGATGGTACCAATTTGATATGGTCTACTGATTTTGAAGGTGGTGGAGGAGGAGCAGGTTTCAGATCTATGCAAGTCTGGACATCTAATGGTACGTGGAATAAACCTGCCAACTGCAAATCTATTAAGGTAGTTGTCGTCGGTGCTGGTGGCGGGGGATCAGGTAATTGTGAGTCAGCAGGTGCTGGTGGATGCTCACAAAGAGTTATTGATGTTAGTAACGTATCATCAGTATCAGTAAGTATTGGTAACCCAGGTGGTGGTTCAAACTACTCAGGTTGTGGTGGTAATGGTAATAGTTCTTCCTTTGGAGGATATTGCTCTGCATCAGGTGGATACGGTGCAAACTGTAGGTCGCAACATGCAGGTGGTATCGGTGGTAATGGATCTGGTGGAAACCTAAACATCTATGGTGGAGGTGGAAACGGATACGGATCATGGGGAAGATATGGTAACCACAACTGTGGAGTATCTTACATGGGTGGATCCCAACCATCTAGTCATAACCAAGGAAACTATGCTCACAGACACCAATCTCATGCAGCGTGGGGTGCTGGTGGTAACGGATCTATGTTTAGTAACAGAGGTGCCAGAGGTCGTGAAGGTGTAGTTGTAGTATACGAATACTACGGTTAATAAATAAAACAGGAGTTTAACAAAACCATGTCTAAAGTAGCAATTTGTAACGCTGAATCAGGACAACTCACAGACATCTGCGATGAAGCAGATAAGTTTGCAATCTATGAGGGTCCAGACGCAACAATGAAGTGGGTAGATGTCCCAGATGACACAACCTACGAACATTTCATGTGCAATGGTGAAGTCATTCACAGGAGTACAACAGAAGATTTAAGAGAGCAAGCAAAGGTCGAAAGGATGACTGCCTATGGTGGTGTGGATGAGCAAATGGATATGCAGTACCGAGATTTAGTCAATGGTACTACTGAGTGGAAGGATTTTATTGCTAACGTAAAAGCAACTACCACTAAACCAAGTACTATTCCAGCATTTACAGAAGATCCTAAGAAAGTCCAATTAGTTGGACGCAAGTCATGGGAACCATGGGTTGACGGATATACACCTCCAGGGTAGAATATAAACAAAGAATTTTGTTATGAATAATATTATTATTGTTGGCGGTGGCACAGCAGGTTGGATGACTGCTGCTACCATGATAAAAGCATATCCAAATTCAAATATAACTGTGTACGAAGATGAACAATCCCCTGCTACTGGGGTTGGAGAGTCTACTACACAGTTTTTTCGTAAGTGGTTATATTACGTTGGGATAACAGATGAAGAGTGGATGAAGGAGTGTGATGCTACCTATAAGATTAGTGTACAATTCCATGACTTCCATAAGAAAGGAGACGTACCTTGGCAATATCCATTTGGATTACCTAGGACTGACACATATACTCCTGACATGTGGTTTTATAAGCAATGGCATGATGGGTGGCCCTCAGATGGATTAGCACGAGACTATTTCCTAGCAGCAGAATGTGGTGCTAGAAATAAATTACCTGTTACTGAAAATCCTTGGTTTAATGTCAAACACAATAGTGGATTTCATTTCAATGCAGTAAAATTTTCTGCATGGTTGAGAGATAACTACTGTTTACCTAAAGGTATTAAGCATAAGAAGAAGAAACTTAATAAGAAGAAACTACCTAAGCATGATATATTATTTGACTGCACAGGATTTAAGTCAGTCTTTAATGATTCACCATGGGTGAGTTATGAGGACTATCTACCAAATAATAGTGCATGGGTAACACGTGTACATTATGATGATAAGAATGAGCAGATTAAACCTGTTACTGATTGCACAGCATTAAGTAGTGGATGGGTATGGAATGTACCTACCTTTGATAGTATTGGTACAGGATATGTTTATTGTGATAAGTTTATTTCGCCAGAGGATGCCCGAAATGAATTCAGGGATCATCTAACAAATAATGTACAATCTGATTGTGGAGTATACTCTGACAAAATGTTCCGTCAACTTAAATGGAAGACAGGACGTAAGAAGGAGATATGGAAGGATAATGTAGTATCAATTGGATTATCTGCTGGTTTCATTGAACCATTAGAGTCTAATGGATTGTTATCTATTCATAACTTCCTATTGATGTTGGTACGTGTGTTAGAGGATAGACCAGTACACACACAGTTTATGAGAGATACATTTAATAATAATTGTATCTACACATTTGATGCGTTTGCATCATTTGTTGCTATGCATTATTCACTAACACAACGTGATGACTCACCATATTGGAAGCATGTTAGTCAGATTAAATACCCTAGTCACCATATGATACAGACTGCACAGATTAATTTTATGGAGGAGTCATCTAACTTTGGACAAAAGTATCAATGGCATCCATTATATGAAGGATTGTGGTGTATAATGGCAGGACATAACTGGGGACCATTTAATAGTGTGATAGAATCTGAGATTAATTTCTTCGGACCTACTGATCCTATGTTAACAACATTACAGAGACCAGTATGGGATGTTGATATAGATAATATGCCAACACCATATGAGTATTATAAGAGGACAATCTATGCAGATTGAATCAGTATGCATTGTAGGAGGTGGTAGTAGTGGGTGGATGTCTGCTGCTATATTCTCTAAGACATTTCCTGATATGGAGATATGTCTTGTAGAGTCGGAACATGTTCGGACAGTAGGTGTAGGTGAGAGTACATTAGGACACTTTAATAGATTCCTTAAGAGAGTAGGACTATTTGGTAAGGATAAAGAGTGGATGCCTAAATGTAATGCAACATATAAAACATCAATAGGGTTTACTAATTTTAGGGATGGTAATGGAGAGAACTTCCAGTACCCATTTGGTAGATTTGATATGATAAACTACAAAGATAACATCATGCGTTTCTTTGAGTTGCAGTGTCAGTATGGTGATGAGTTATATCCACCAGAAGAATTCTCTCGGTTTGTTAATAACCAGACATGGTTAGCAGACTTTAATAAGATGGCAGATGATATCCCTAATTCACTATTTGATTTTGGTGAGGATACAGCATATCATTTAGATGCAACAAAGTTTGGAATGTTCCTTAAGGATGAGGTGTGTGAGAATGTACAACATTATACAGGTGATGTACAAAATGTAATTAAAAGACCTGATGGTAGTATCGAAGCAGTTACTACAACTGATGGTAATTATATTGGTGCTGATTTATTCTTAGATTGCACAGGATTTAGATCCCTGCTATTAGAGCAACACATGGGGTCAGAGTTTATATCCTTTAAAGATCAACTATTCAATGACAAAGCAATAGCAGGTCATATGGAATATGAGGATAAAGATAAGGAGATGGAATGTGTTACTGATTGCACAGGATTAAATAACGGATGGGCATGGAATATACCACTATGGCATAATATTGGTGTTGGTTATGTATACTCTAGTAGACACACTACTAATGCTGATGCTACCCAAGAATTATATGAATACCTTAAGAAGAGATCAGGTAGGTATCCAGCACTCAGTGGATTTACTGAGATAGATATCAGACATGGTAAACGTAAGGAGGCATGGGTTAAGAATGTAGTTGGTATTGGTCTAGCATATAGTTTTGTTGAACCATTAGAATCTACTGGTTTGATGACCACACATGAGAATCTTATTTACTTGGTAGATGCTATAAAATCTAAAAAGTCAGGAAAGATGAACAACTTCGACAGGCAGTCATACAATTATAGTGTAGACCACTTGACAGAAGTGATGAGAAACTTTATAGTATTACATTGGGTGTTGAGTTCTCGTGATGATACACCATACTGGAAGGAGGTTACCTCTGAGGTTAATATCCCTACCAATCTAAATGATATTCATAGTAATGTTAGACAGTTGTCTCTAGCTAATACATATTCATTAATGGATAATGTATTGAATTCATTTTATGCACCTGATAAACTAGAGGGATTACTTTATATTGCAGCAGGTATGGACAACCGTCCATTAAACCCTATACTATATAAAGAAAGATCCGATGCAGAACGTCGAGCAGTAGTTGAAACCATTCATAACGAATGGCAACGAGAGAGAAAATTTATGCTAGAATGGGTGAAAGAACAACCGTCGCATTACCAATACCTTAAGGATAATATCTATGTGGAATCCGTTTAAAAAGAAAGATAAGAAGTGGATTAGATTCTACTCACAGCATCCAGGTGTTGCTGACCTAAACCCTTGGATACCTGCTAGTAAACTAGAAAGACCATGGGTTAAGGATTCTATTAAGAAGTATTATACTAAGGATACTCAGTGCCCTTACACTAAAGTCAAGAGGATGTGGACTAAGTACCACTCTGTTAGACAAGGTGAGGTTAAGGCAGAAGATGCTATGTATCAACATGCGGTCACATGTCCTGCTATTACAGGTATAATGGATCATGGGTTCGTGCTAGTAGCACCTGCTGATATCCTTATACAAACTGATGGTAGTGGTGATAACTTTGAATGGATGGCACAGTTGATGTTTGACTCAGGTGGTCAGACATATGTTAAAGCACATATTCCTGAGCAGACAGAGTTCATGCGTGAGTTGGTTAATCCTCAACGTGACGTACTAAACTATACTGTTAAGTTGGAATTACCATGGAGAGTGATGGCACATCCTGATGTGTTGTTTATTCAAATGCCTATACCATATTGGAATGAGAAGAGATTCACACCACCAACAGGTCTAGTGGATCCATCATATTCATTTGAGATTAATCTACAATTATTCTGGCACGATATAGCACCAGGAGAGCATATCATCAAAGCAGGTACCCCATTATGCCAATGGATGCCAGTTGATAGATCATTCTTCTATGCTAAGGAGAAGGATTGGGATATTGTAATTGAAGAGATGAATGAAGATGACAGAAAGAATAATGAGCAGATGGACTATAATAGGTACATGCACTTTATGGAGATGTCATCACTAAAGGATAGGATAGAGAATCAAAAGAAAATTCTCAAGCTAAATAAAAACAACGAGAGGTTTAATTAAAATGGCAGATGAGTTGACAACAGGTACACCACCTGATGTAGTTGAAGTAGACCTAGCAGAAGAAGCAGGTATTAATACAGAACCAGGTACACCTATTGAGGGTCTTATCTCTTTCGATCAATTGGTAATGAATTTCTTGCAACAGCATGAGACTGCCAAAGAAGAGTATCAGAAACTCCAGGAAGCATTAGATAATATGCACTATACTAGTACTATCACTAAGATATCACTAGAAGAGTTGCAGACTAAAAAGGATCTTCTTAATAAATTATCTGGTGCAGTTGAAGCACTAGCATTATATAAGAAGCATGTAGATCCTAATTGCTCAGAAAGAGATTTCGTATTTAATGATGAAGACTAAACTATTATTTCCTACACCTGTATGGGTTGAGGATGATTGTGGTGTAGATTTAGAGAGAATTAATAATTGGGTTAAGATAGTTAAGGAGACAGATCCCAAAGGTAGGACTGCATCTAACGATGGTGGATGGCAGTCGCAGGATTTTGTACCACCATATATTAGAGACGATCATGCACTCACTGAGTTGTATGATAGAATATTAGCAATATCATATCAAGCATGTGATGAATGGGGATTCCAGCATTATATACTTGAAGTATCTAATCTATGGATGAATGTGAATACTAAGGGTAATTACAATCATGTGCACACACATGCAGGTAGTGTGTTATCTGGGGTATTTTATGCTAAAGTACCACCATGTTGTAGTGGTGATCTTAAATTCTTAAGATCATTTAATGACCAAAACCTTAAGGAGTCTTGGGGATGTGATCCAAACTTTGAAAGGTATGAGCACATAAATGAGACAGAGCACTATCACTCACCTAAAGAGAATCAGATGGTGATATTCCCTGCATGGTTACCACACAGTGTAGATAAGAGTAGTAGTGATGATGAGAGAATATCTCTATCATTTAATATGCACGTATTTTCTAAGATATATCAAGAGAATGAAGTTTATCCAAGTCAACGACCTGTTAACACCAACGTACCACTCAAAGTTATTTGATATGGTTAATGGGATGAATGGATTCCCATGGTATTTCTTGTCACAAGATATAAGTTATAGTACACATGATGTCATGTTTGGTGAACTGCCATTGCTAGACATGCCAGAAGATGAGAAGTCTATTGGATTTACTCATGTACTATTAGATCAGGAAAATGTAGAGTCACCATGGTTACCTAGGTTTGAACCATTATTATATACAGTGCAGGATGCCTTGCCATGCCCTGTAAATTTCCTAAGAGTTAGATTAGCATTACAGTTAAACAATGGTAAGGTACATCATAATGCACCACACACAGACAGTGAGAAGGATCACTATGCTGCATTATATTATTTCCATGACTCAACAGGTGATACTGTATTCATGGATCAGTATGATGATCCTAAGTCAGGTACAGTAGAAGAGAGATGGTATAAAGCAAGGACACAGAAATATACTGAACATAAGAGAGTGACACCAGAAGCAAATAAACTATTTGTATTTGATGGTCATAGATTCCACTCATCATCTAATCCTACAGGTGATAGTAAGTGGAGGATTGTACTCAATTTGAATTTTACATGTGATGAAGATCTCTTCGCTACTAACTAAAGACTGGCACTATGATGATACACCTCATCATTGGAAGACTGGTATGGATACATCTTCCTTAGTAACATGGAAGGATATAGAATATTGTTTAAATAATCCAAATCAATTTGATATTAAGTTTATCAATAGACATGTTAATCAGTTTATTGATTATCCTAAACATGAGAGAGCATGGGATCCACATGCACAACCAGAAGTAGGACAGTTGATGGATATATTTGCTGAGGGTCATACATGTATAATCGAGAAGTTTGAATATATTAATCAGAGTAAGAAAGAGATATTAAAAGACTTAGAAGAGAGATTTAATGTACATGCTTCAATGCATGTATTTTGTGGTATAGGTGATACAAGATCATTTAATATACATGAAGACTATGCTAATAATATTATAATACAGGTGGAGGGTGAAACACACTGGCAAGTATTTAATAATCGTGCATCTAATTTAGTTGAGCAATTAGATTATACTTCTGTTGCTAATGATTTAGGACAGGGTGTAGATGAATCAAAATTAGATATTGCTATTGATGCAGTATTGACACCAGGTGATATAATATACATACCAGCAAGATGTTATCATCGTGCACAACCAACAGCAAAGAGATTATCTCTTAGCATACCTATGCAACACCTATGCAGTTTGAACAAAGTAGATAGAAATTACTATGCTCTCCCCTCTTAATCCACACCCATATATTTTTAAGGATACTTATGACTTTAATTTTAAGTCAGTAAAGAATAAGTGTCAGGATTATATACGTCATGCTGATGAGAAGATACAGAAAGAGAATATCAACACACATGAGAAGGATGGTGGAGTAACAACAGTAGTATTATGTAAACAGGATCCACCACATAACTGGGAAGAGTTTAAATCATTTAGAGAAGACTATTTGTACAAGAAGATAGATGAGTTGTGGGCACTGTGGCGAATGATGCCAATGCGTAGACAGTTAGACTCATCATGGTTGAATGTGCACCCAACTGGAGGATATACTGAAGAGCATCATCACCAGAATGTACAGATAGCAGTATCATGTTATCTTGACGTACCTGAAGGTAGTGGTAGGTTTATGGTTAAGAATCCATTGCAAGTATATAAAATGAATGAACCATTAGTATATGATTATTATCCTAATCAATATGAGTGGGAGTATATTGAGGTTAAGACTAATGATATATTATTCTTTCCAGGTTGGATGACACATAAGACTGAGGTTAATAAAGCAGTGGATGATAGATATATTATGTCATTGAATGTAGTGGGGATACATGAGTATGCTTCTTGAAACATATGATACTGGTATGACAAACCAGGAACTATTCTATAAGGTGATGTATCTACCTTATAAGTTCACACGTACTGATGATCCACCAACAGAGAATAATCCTGATGTAGATATGGCAGGTATGTATTGGACACATCAATTATATAATTTTTGTCCAGTATCAGATCCTAGTTACTTTCAAAACCCAGGACTACAGGCAAGTGAGGATCCAATCTATTTGGATATACTAGGATACTTAGAGGCGATGTGCCCACAAATGCCCAAGAGAGAGAATTTATATAGTTCATATGTTAATGTACTTAAGGATGGTGACATGCCAGGTGTGCATGTAGACGCACCATATTTTGTAGAGGATAATCAAACAGTATTATTATATTTGAATCCAGAGTGGCATCCTAACTGGGGTGGTGAAACTATATTCTACGATCATAATCTTGACGCTAAATATATTGTAGCACCTAAACCAGGTCGGGTAGTAATATTTGATGGTAGAATACCTCATTCAGGTAGACCACCAACACCACGCTATAAGAGTAACAGATATATTATGGCGTTTAAATATATGGATCCCAAGATCAGGCAAAAGTTATTTGACGACCATGAGATGAATAACTTGCCACCTGTCAACGATCATGGTATACTAGGTTTCAACCCACAAACAGTTAAAGAAATTATGACCAATGCAAGAAACAGATCCTAGATGTATACGTGTCCTATTAAATGAGAAGGAGCAGAAGACATTAAGGAAAGCACTTTTCATTTATCAAGGACAATTGTACAAGAAGTACGGCGGTGTTACTAAAGAACAACGCAGTGAAATCGAGTCCATTTATGATAAATTAAATCTAAGATGAACGGAGAAGTATTACCTCTATTTTCACAACCAGTCTACGTTGATACACTTACCTTAGATGAATCTATGGTACAAAGTGTTATCAATACTGATTGTGAGTACGTGGCAGCAGATGTAATACAGAATAATGGTGGACAGAGTGGTACTCAGTGGTTACAAGAACAACCAGAGATTAGAAATTTAGTAGAAGAATACTTGGATCATTATGTATATAATATTCTAGGTATTAATAGACAAAGACATCAATTAATCCATCAATCATCATGGGTTAATAAACATGTTAAAGGAGATAAAGGAGACGGTCATTCACATACAAATAGTATGTTTAGTGGGTGTCTCTATTTTAAAGTACCACCTAATTCAGGTGAATTAAGATTTCATGTTGGGTCAATGTTCCCAACATATGTGACACAAACTATCGTCCCTGACATTGCAACATCTAACGTATATAATATGCGTGAGGTTAGCATCGAACCATGTGAAGGGATGATTATATTTTTCCCATCACATCTAGCACATAGTATAAGTGTTAATGAGAGTGATGAAGAGCGTTATTCAATGGCATTTAACTATTTTATGAAGGGTGCATTTGGATATGATGATAGTGCTCTAACATTATGACTATTCCTATATTCTTAGCGGAGGCAATTCCATTGGAGATAAGAAACATTCTTAAATCATTAGAGAAGGGACAGAAGGTTAAATTGAAGGATGGTGAAGAGGGATTTATTGATTTTGTTTGTGAACAGTATATTACTGTGGTCACAAATCGTTGGGAAGATAGTAATAGTATGCACGGATATAGAGAGACAAAGGTATTAGTATATCCCCATGATTGGGATGATATGTATATTGAAGCAGAGCATTTTTATAACCATAAGAATTATAAGGGGGTGATTAGAGATCATCCAGGAAACGAAGACCTACCAAACGATATTACAGGTAAAAATGAGACTAACTGAAGATGTAATCAATAAGATTGCTGTCCTTATGCAACACACCAAAATGAATGGTGATGTTAACTGGAAGGATGGTGATGAGATAGATGTCTGCTTAGGTGGACATTTTGCAGGTGATAAATTTATTAGTATAATTAATAGGACACGTAGCAATACCACAAAATGAATGATGATGTGAAGATCACTATCAACCTCAATGAGTTGGTAGAGATTAGAGCGAAACTTATCTCTCAATATGATGATTATTCAGAGAAAGTATGTAAAGGTGAATACCTAGATGGAGGTGACATTGATAAGATTGCAGTCAAGTTAAGAGAAACCTTAACATGGGATGCACTCTATTATATGATTGATGATTCTATCTTAGAATACTTGGGTATGAAAGAAACTCATTAT
>Ga0163179_10001521_pt1 | contig 16427 bp, 11 predicted proteins | sample AtlANTMetagenome_FD_109643 | JGI IMG/M metagenome (GOLD analysis project Ga0163179, IMG submission 109643) | Marine eukaryotic phytoplankton communities from the Atlantic Ocean - Atlantic ANT 2 Metagenome | ecosystem: Environmental > Aquatic > Marine > Oceanic | place: North Atlantic Ocean... | reverse complement strand
CCTCCATGAATCTTTCAGCTCACTACCAGGGATGGCCTGAAGACCCGTCGGTTCTGGAGAGAGCCGATGCCATTCTTCTGGTCTCCGATGGGAGCGATCATCAGGAGACGATGCATCCTTTTTACAGGGAGGATCGGTTTGCCATGCTCAAAAAACAGATGGACCGAGGGTGTGGACTGATGCTTCTGCACTGGTCCACCTTTCATCCTGCTCGATTTCATGATGAAATCACGGCATGTCTTTGCGGAATTAGCCTTTAGTCTCACCGTATGAAACCATTTGATGTCGCATCCGAGTCGGGGTGGTTCGCACCGATGAAACTCCTTCGTTTATTGGTCGTGCTTGGCGCGATCTTGGGATGGCTGGTTTCATTCGCTGCCATGGCGCAGTCTGATGGCCTGGTAGCCTACTGGCCACTGGATGAGCTGCGAGCCGGTGCCACTCCCGACGTCGTGGGCGAGTATGACCTGAAAGCTACCCATCTTGATGTCAGCGATGTAGTGGCAGGGCGGCACGGGCGCGCCATCTCTTTTGATAGTGGGCGTCGGACGCTGCTATCACGCGTTCATCAAGTGGGCGAGGAGCTTCCCATCAACCAGCACCCCACCTTCACCCTCTCCCTTTGGGCGAAGGTGGATGGTCGCAGGCAAAATGATCTGAGACTTTTCTCCGAAGGGAACACGTTGGACAGCAATCCTCTTTTCAATCTGGGGACACACAGTGGTGGGACTGACGGTCGTTTGGATGTTTATCTTCGTCAGAGTGGTTGGCCTACTTTTGGTCACGCCTACTCCGAGCATGAGCCATTGGACGGTCAATGGCATCATCTGGCTTGGGTGGAGCAAAATGGAAAACGTTCTCTCTATGTGGATGGGCGCTTGGATGCTTTGGAGATCGCTCCTCGGCCAGATGGAGCCTGGCGATTGGACAACACCACCTTGGGGGGTATCTTGCGTGCCTCTCCCTCGCATTGGCTCACCGGTCTGATCGATGATGTTGCCTTGTGGCGTCGTGCTCTTTCAGGGGATGAAATCGACCAGCTCTCGGAACAATCGGTAGGCGATTGGCTGGAAAATGGCGACGCATCCCTCTTGGGATCACAAGTCAAGCTGAGTCGGTATTGGGTCAAACGGTCTCATGAAGTTGGATCGGTCGTCGGCGATTTATCTCTCTCATCCGAAGAAGCCTTGGGGCCGGTTTCTTTTGGACTTGTGGAAGGTCAGGGATCCGAAGGCAACACCTTATTTGCGATTGAAGATCAAAAATTGATGTTGGCTTCGAGCTTGGAACGGCTTTCTCAAGGGCAAGAATTGAACATTCGAATGAGAGTCCAAGATACCGGTGGTTGGGCCGCTGAGGTGTCGATGACGATTCTGGTGGTCAGTGGGGAGGGGCTCATGGCTCCGGTTCTGATAACAGAACTGATGGCCGACAACCAGGGTATCCATCTTGACGGTGATGGAAGAGCGGTCGATTGGATTGAATTGCACAACCCTCTGAGTATTCCCGTTAGCTTGACCAGTTACTTTCTGACCGATGAGATAGATGATTTACGTAAATGGATGTTTCCGCCCTGTGAGATGGAACCCGGAGCTTACCTGGTGCTTTATGGTGGGGCACCGGAAGTCGGTGGAGTGAGGCAGGAAGATTTTCGTGATGCTCAGGGCTTCCTGCATTTCAGTTTCAATCTTGATGCGGATGGAGAGTATCTTGCTTTGGTTGAGCCTGATGGGCAGAGGATTGCCTTCGAATTGACCGAGAATTACCCTGCCCAGTTTGCGGATGTTTCCTACGGCCTGAATGCTCAAGGACAGTGGTCTTTTCAAACACGACCCACACCCGGTCGAGGAAACTCTGAAGGGGTTCTCGGTTGGGTGGAAGATACTGTTTTTTCGGTGGATCGAGGCTTTTACGACGAGCCTTTCGAAGTGGCTATTTCAACCTCTTCGGGGCGGGAGGCGATCATTCATTACACCTTGGATGGTAGTGAGCCCTCTCCTGCTCATGGTCTGGTTTATGAATCTCCCATCCAGGTGAGTACCACAACCACTCTTCGGGCTATGGCATTTCGAGAAGGGTGGGAATCTACCAATGTGGATACCCATACCTATGTCTTTGTGGATGATGTTGCACGTCAACCGGCTCAACCCTCAGGATGGCCTCAGAATTGGGGGCGCAACAACGAAGTGGATGGTCGAGATGGAGCCGGTAATGGTACGGTGCCTGCAGATTACAAAATGGATCCTCGGGTCGTCGATCAAACTCTGGAGGGCTACGGCATACGGGATGCGCTATTGGATATTCCCAGTGTTTCCGTTGTGATGCATCCGGATGATTTCATTGAACCCGGGAGAGGCATTTATTCCATACCACAATCACGCATCGAGAGGGTTTGTTCGATGGAATACCTGCATCCTGACGGCACAAAAGGATTTCAGGAAAATGCCAAGATTGAGGTGCATGGCAACTCGAGTCGCCGCCCATGGCGAATGCAGAAGCACTCCCTGCGCATTACCTTCAGTGGTCAGGTCGGCGTGAAATCGCTCGATTATCCCTTGTTTGAGGAGTCTCCAGTGAGCCGATTCAACCAGCTGGTTCTTCGAGCCTGTTTTACCGATAGTTGGGCCTTGGTGAGCTGGGGGAGCAGTCGTTATCGTCCCAATGATTCTCAATACATACGCGATGTATGGATGAAGGAGTCCCTCCGTGACATGGGCCAGCCCTCCAGCCATGGGTCGTTCGTGCATCTTTATGTCAATGGTTTGTACTTTGGCCTTCACAACCTGACGGAGCGATTGGCAGAGGATTTTTTCGCCGACCATTTGGGGGGTGATCCCGAGGACTGGGAAATCAATGAGGACTTCGGCAGTCCTGGGCCTCGATGGAATCAAATCCTTTCCATGGATATGACAGACCCCAATGTCTACGAGAAACTCCACCAGTATGTTGATCTGGCAAACCTGGCTGATTACAGCCTCTTGCATTTTTATGCGGATGCGGAGGATTGGCCCCATCATAATGGTTACGCAGCTGTCAATCCGGTTTCAGGGGATGGGCAGTACCGTTTTTTTGTCTGGGATCAGGAAATCGTCTTGGACAAGTTCACCTGGAACCCATTCAACAAAAATAGCGGGATGGGTGCTCTCTTCCAAAAGCTCCGAGCAAATGCTGATTTTCGGCGTCTTTTTGCCGATCGAGTGCAGAAGCATCTTTTTCACGGAGGTGCTTTGAGTCTGGACGCCAGTCGTGAGCGCTATCGCAAGCTTGCGGATCAGATTGACAAGGCCATCGTGGCTGAGTCGGCACGCTGGGGGGACACGCAGATGAGCACCCCTTATGGTAATATCATTGAACAACCCCGTCCGTTGAGTGATGTGGATGATGATCACTATCCGCCCGCTCCTCATGCACCTGATATTTACTTTACTCGCGAAGACTCCTGGCTAGTGGAGCGGGACAATGTGGTCGAACACTACCTGCCCACTTTGCATGATGCTTCCAGTCCCCATGCCGTGATCAATGAACTGAGATCTGCCAACCTTTATCCATCAATCGATGCACCATCGCTCAACTTGGAAGCCGGTCCGATGTTGTCAGGACAATGGCTGGAAATGCAGGCGGCACGCGGCACCATTTATTACACTCTTTCGGGACAAGATCCCTGGCAGCCTTCGATGGAGAAGCACGAAGTGCTGATACCTGATCGAGCCTCGGCGACGGCATGGGTTCCAGTGGACGATCGGCACGGTTTGGCATGGACCCGAGTCGGCTTCAGTGAAGAGGATGAGTGGGTTGAGGGCAGAACTGGAGTGGGCTACGAGACGAGTGTTTCTGATTACAAAGGGTTCATCGGGTTGGACGTCGCTGCCATGCGAAATGTGAATAGTTCGGTCTATGTGCGGGTCCCCTTTGATGTTTCTGCTACCCAAGGGATGGATGAGGATATTCATCTAACGCTTCACATGCGATATGATGATGGCTTTGTGGCTTACCTCAATGGTCGGGAAGTGGCACGATCCCATGCGCCTTCCGGCCGTCTGGCACGGGATTCGCAGGCATCAATGTCCCACGCCGACAACTCAGCTAGCCAGTTCAAAGCATTCGATATAAGCCCTGGTCGTGACTTGCTGACCCAGGGAAGGAACATGCTTGCGATCCATGGATTGAACGTTTCTCTCTCCAGTAGCGACTTGCTGATCACACCCAAATTGGTTCTCTCGAAGAAGGTTCAAGGGGTCATGCCTGCTGAAGTGCTTACTTACACACAGTCCATTCCACTGACCCAGAGCGCCCATCTCAAGGCTCGTGCCTTCTACCAGGGTGAGTGGTCCGCTCTGACGGAGGCCTATTATGCCCTGGGTCGCAGTCCGACACCAGGTGATCTGGCCTTGACCGAGGTGCATTATCATCCAACTGAACCACAGCACAGTGAGTTTGTGGAGATCCTCAACATGGCGCAGGATACTCTGGTTCTGGATGGGGTCACTTTCAGTGATGGGTTCTCTTATGTGTTTCCTCCCCAAAGCCTGCTGAAATCCGGGCAGCGTGTGGTGGTTGCCCAGGATCCCCAAAGCCTGCGTGCCGCTTACCCGGGCATCCAGGTGTATGGCCCCTTCGCAAACCATACTCAGCTTTCCAACGGTGGCGAGCGTCTTAGTCTCGTGAACGCATCTGGAGACCTGCTCCTTGGCTTGGAATACCTTGATGAGGCACCGTGGCCCGATTCAGCAGATGGAGAGGGATACAGTCTGGTTCTCAGGGATCCCGCTGCACTCGGTGCTCTGAACGAACCGGCGCTTTGGGCTACCAGCCATGCTCTGGGTGGATCACCGGGAGTGATGGATGCCAACGAGACAGGGAGCACTGTTTCCAGTGATGTCGATGCGGATGGGATTCCCGCACTGGGTGAAGCATTTCATGGAACCAGTGACGCCGAGCCTCAAAAAGTCGAGGAAGTGTTCGCCATCTGGTCGGTCATCCAAAGCAATCCTGAACCTTCCATCTTCTGGGTGATGGATGTCTTGCATGATCCAAGTGCCACAGAAGTCCTGATGGATATCGAAGTCTCCGTTGATCTGAAGACCTGGCAATCTGCTGGCATCTCCTTGGAGAAAACATCCGAAGTCATGGCAAATGAAGGGCGCGTCTGGCTGCGCCATACCTTGCCTCCGATGCAGACCCTTCCCAGTCGTCAATTCTTCCGATTGAAGTACTCTCACTCTCGATGATTTAAGGCATTCGAGCAGGATTCCTGCTTGAATCGGATCATGCGCTCACGCGATGATCAGCATTTCTTGATGCCGGATCATCCCCAATCTCGCCAGGAAAGCCTATCGGGCTTGATTGAGCGTGTGACTTTCTTCAACGAAGACACGGGCTTTGTGGTTCTGCGCGTGAAGGCCAGGGGGAGGAAGTCTCTTCTGACGGTTATTGGTAAAGTGGTTTCCGCCAATGCGGGTGAATGGATTCAGGCCGAAGGTTCGTGGCAGCGCGATCGAGACCATGGCATGCAATTCAGAGCCGATCGGCTGGTGTGCACGCCACCCACTAACCGGGAAGGCATTGAGAAATACCTTGCCAGTGGAATGATCAAGGGCATTGGGCCGGTCTATGCTGAGAAAATGGTGCAGAAATTTGGCGATGAGGTATTTGACATCATCGAGCATGCGTCTGCCCGCTTGGAAACCATCGAGGGCATTGGGCCGGGGCGTCGAAAATTGATCAAAGATGCCTGGCAGGAACAGAAGGTCATCCGGAATATCATGGTCTTTTTGCACTCCAACGGAGTGAGCACCAGCCGAGCAGTGCGGATTTACAAGACCTATGGCGAGGAATCCATTGAAAAGCTCCAGCACAATCCATACATCCTTTCACGCGACATCCGTGGCATCGGCTTCAAGATTGCGGATCAGATTGCCCAAAAGCTTGGGATTCCCAAAGATTCCCTGCATCGCTCTCAGGCTGGTCTGGCACATACCCTGACCATGGCTACAGGCATGGGGCATTGTGGGCTTCCCGAGGAAATGCTCATCGAGCAGACCACCGAACTGTTGGGCATTCCCCCTGAGGTCGTTTGTTCAGGCCTGGAGCAGGCGCTGAGCGAAGAGTCGGTGATTCGGGAAATGCTGTGGGAAAAGCCGTTTATCTTTCTTCCAGCTCTCAAGGAAGCCGAAGAGGGTATTGCCAGGAGAGCCCTTCGACTTGCAGGAAAGCCTGCGGCCTATCCTCCCATTGATTTGGAACTGGCGATTGAGTGGGTTCAGGGGCAATCTCAAATCAAGCTGGCAGATTCTCAAGTCAAAGCTGTTCGCAACGTCTTGTTGCAACGTTTCATGATTCTGACGGGTGGGCCAGGCGTCGGAAAGACCACCATCATTCGCTCCATTCTCAAAATCCTGCATGCCAAGAAAGTTGCCTTTGCGTTGGCAGCGCCCACAGGCCGAGCCGCCAAGCGATTGGCCGAATCGACGGGTCACCCGGCCAAAACTATTCATCGCCTGCTGGAAATGAATCCTCACACCGGACGCTTCCTGCATGATGAACACCATCCTCTGGAGGTGCAGCTTTTGGTGATCGATGAATGCTCTATGGTGGATATCCCCCTCATGTATCAGCTTTGGCGTGCCCTTCCTCCAGAAGCTCATTTGTTGCTGGTGGGTGATGTGGATCAACTTCCCTCTGTCGGCCCTGGATCGGTGTTGAAAGATTTGATGGCCAGCGGCTGCATTGAGGTGGCTCGGCTGGAGGAGATTTTCCGCCAGGCATCCACCAGTCAGATCATCACCAATGCCCACCGGATGAATCAGGGAGACATGCCGTTGACGAGCGAAGCCGGAGAGGAAGATTTTTATTTTCTGCAGCGAGATGAGCCCGAGCAAATTATCTCTGCGATTCTGGCCATGATCACTCAGCGTATCCCCAAGAAGTTTACGTTGGATCCGATGATGGATGTACAGGTGTTGTGTCCCATGAATCGTGGAAGTCTCGGAGTGCGTGAAATGAATCTGACCTTGCAGGAGCGATTGAACCCATCGAGGGAAGGAGAGACCTATGTGGAAAAATTTGGTTGGCAGTTTCGTATCCGGGACAAGGTCATCCAGACGGAAAACAACTATGACAAGGATGTCTTCAATGGAGATATCGGGCAAATCGCCAAGATTGATTTAGTGGAAAAAGAAGTAATCGTTGCCTTTGACCAGCGCAAAGTGAGCTATGATTTCGGGGAATTGGATGAGCTTGCCCTGGCCTATGCCATTACCATACACAAATCTCAAGGTTCGGAGTTTCCCGTGGTGGTGATTCCGGTGGCCACTCAGCAATTCCTCCTGCTCCAGCGCAATCTTATTTACACGGGGGTCACCCGAGGTCGAAAGCTGGTGCTGCTGGTGGGGCAGAAAAAGGCCCTGAACATGGCGGTTGCAAACGCTGCCTCGGCTCGCCGTTATTCAGGCTTGCTGCATCGCATGCGAAGCATGGGTGAGAAGACCTAGCGAGAGTCTTCCTCAGGTGGAAGCATCACCACCCGTAATCCCTGGCCACCCTTGGCGGCATCCTGCATTTGATCCAGTAGGCTGCCTTGAGTGATGGGGGTAGAGCCTTGTATCGATGGTTCACTGGCTTTTTTCTCAGGACTGCCTCCCTCATGGGCTGCGATGGCGCTGCGAAGGGCATCCTCGACCATGGTGGTACAGTGGATCTTTGTGGGAGGCAAGGGGCCCAGGTCTGCAGCCATTTCCACTCCTGAAAGAGCCAGGGCCTCCGAGGTGCTTTTGCCTTTGATCAGTTCAGTCGCCAAGCTGGCAGCTGCAATGGCAGTCTCACAACCAAAGGATTGGAAGGAAGCCTTGTCGATGACCTTCTTGCCATCCTGGTCCTTGAACTTGAGCCACATGCGGAGCATATCGCCACAACCTGCCCCCCCGACAGTTCCAACGGCATCGGCATCTTCCATTTTTCCGAGGTTTTTGGGGTTCGCAATGGCTTCACGAACCTTTTCTTCAAAGGAGTCTGAGTGGGTCATGGTATGGGCTAGGATACTTCAGGGGCGGGGGGCATGGGCTCGAGACGGTAACGCGGGATGGCTTGGTCAACTTGCTGAGACCACGCATCAATGCCACCTTGCAAGCACCTGATTTGAGTGAAACCCTGTCCCTGAAAATAGGTGGCGGCATCCAGGCTGGTTTTCCCCTTGTGATCCACGATTACAAGGAGTGCATCCCGTTGCCATTGAGAGAGCATCATCTGCATGGATTCTTGAGACATGTGGGTGGATGCTTCCAGGTGAACCGCATCCCATTCTTCGCTGGTGCGGATGTCGACAAGGTGGCATGGGGCATTCGACTTCAAGGCAGCTTCCACTTCGGTGGGAGACATCCAAAGTTGACGGTCCTCATCATGGCTTTGTTTGATGCGATCGATGACTTCCTGAGGATGGATGCGATCATTACGCTCACAAAGCTCCTTCAGTGTTTCTTCAGCATGGAAGGCGCAACTGGAGCAACCGCCGATGTGAAAGTGGCGGAACAGGGCCCTCTGCGCCCATGGGTAGGCCTCCAAAACGGCCTTCATGGTGGATTCAGGAGTGATCTCTGGCATGGAACGGATCTTAGTTACGGTCTGCGAAACGCTTATAAAGATGATCCAGAATCTCGAGGGATCGGTCAACCTCCTCCTTGTCATTGTAAAAATAGAAGCTGGCCCTGGCTGTGCCAGTGATTCCCCATTTTTTCATCAGCGCTTGGGTGCAATGGTGGCCACCTCTCAATGCCAACCCCTTCTGGTCAGCCAAAGTCACCAGGTCATGTACATGAAGCCCGTCGAGGAGAAAACTTACCAGACCGCCTCTGTTGGTTGGCGGACCAAACACCCGGACCCCTTGGAAGCGCCGGATTTCATCATAAAAATACTGAGCAAGGGCCTGATCGTGGTCGTGGATCTGCTGACGACCGATGGCGTCGATGTAGTCCATGGCCCTGGCAAGCCCTACAGCTCCAGCCATATTGGGAGTCCCTGCCTCGTAACGATGAGGAGATGCCTTGAAACTGGGCCTCTCAAAGGTGACCTCCTGGATCATTTCCCCACCTCCCTGATAAGGCGACCAGGAGTCCATGATTGATTTTCGAGCGTAGAGCACCCCAATACCCGTAGGTCCACATATTTTGTGTCCTGAGAAGGTATAGAAATCACAATCAATTTCCTGAACATCGATGGGCATGTGTCCGGCACTTTGCGCTCCATCGACCAGAGTGAGTATACCCTTGGACCGAGCCTTCTGACATAATCCCTTGACCGGATTGATGGTGCCCAAACTGTTGGAGACATGGACACAGCTCAGGAGTTTGACATCCTCTGTCAAATGACCGTCCAGCCAACTCAAGTCAAGGCTACCATCCTTTTCAAGGACAGGAATAAATTCCAGGGTGGCCCCTGTCCTTGAAGCAAGGATTTGCCAAGGGACCATGTTGCTGTGGTGCTCCATTTCGGTGATGAGAATCCTGTCGCCGGGACCCAGCGAAGCCTGCGCGAGGCAGTGGGCGATCAAATTGATGGATTCGGTGGTGCCTCGGGTGAAGATAATGTCCGATGCACTGCTTGCATGGAGGAATTCAGCGGTCCGTTCCCTGGCAGACTCGTAAGCAAGAGTAGCGCGGTTGCTGAGCTCATGAATACCGCGGTGAACATTCGCATGGTCCTTGTGGTAATAAGCCGTGATGGCTTCGATCACCTGATTGGGTTTCTGGCTGCTCGCGGCGTTGTCGAAATAGATCAGTGGATATCCATTGACGGACTGTTCCAGAATGGGGAAGTCATGCCTGATATGCTTCATTTAAGTAGGGTGAGTCTGGCTCAACGTGCTCTTATGGAGGAGGGCGGTTTCGCTTACATCAAGCCGAGCTGAAGTCGGGCGGCTTCGGTCATCATGTCCTGGCTCCATTGCGGTTCCCAGACCAGTTCGACATCGGCTTGAGCGACATCTTCAATGCACATCACTTTGTTCTGCACATCCTGCTGAATCACAGGCCCCATGCCACATCCGGGAGCAGTGAGTGTCATCTTCACCAGCACGTTGAATTCGTTGCCTTCCTCAATCGGAGTGACCACGCAATCGTAAATCAATCCCAAGTCCACAATGTTGACCGGAATTTCCGGGTCATAGCAGGTTTTCATCTGTTCCCAGACCTGTGCTTCGATCTCTTCGGCGGTGGCCTTTTCTCCTGCGACCGCCGCCTGGATGCGGACTTCTTCTATTTCCCTCCCGAGGGCGTCGGCATGTTTGCCTTGAATACGAAACATGTTGCCGTTGACGATCACCGTGAAGGCTCCGCCCAGCTCTTGAGTGATCTGGGCTTCCTCGCCTTGTTTGAGTGTTACCGGTTCACCGGTAGGCACAATGGCAGCTTCAACATCTCGACTGAGAATAATCTGGGTTTCTTGGCTCATGATAGGGGCGTAGAGGCGTGGGCGTGAAAATGTGGAAGGGCTTCGAGTTGTTCCCACACTAAATCGTCTAGAGACTTTCGAATGGTTGGATGCTCAATACGGTCGATGATTTCACCGGCAAAGGCATGCACCAGCATACGCCTGGCCCTGGCCTGTGGGATCCCTCGAGCACGCAGATACCAAATGGCCTGCTCGTCCAGCTGGCCGATGGTTGCCCCGTGCGTGCAGCGAACATCATCTGCATAAATCTCAAGTTGAGGTTTGGTGTCCGCAGTGGCGGCATCGGAAAGCAACAGATTTTTGTTGGTTTGCTTGGCATCCGTTTTCTGTGCTACCTGGCGCACGTGGATGCGGCCATGGAAGACGCTGCGGGATTGATCATCCAAAATTCCATTGAAGTATTCATGGCTTTCAGTGTGCGGTTGGGCATGATCCACGACCATGTGGTGGTCGATGATCTGATCGCCTTGGGCGAGTGACAGCCCGTTGAGTGTGCAGCAAAGCCCGGGTCCATCCAGATGCGTTCGGATATGGTTGCGGCTGATCCGTCCTCCGAGGCTTAAATGATGGGAATCCATACGCGCATCTCGCGTGATGCGTGCATAGATGCAGGCCATGTGAAAGGCCTGTTTGGATTCATCTTGAACTTTGATGTGCTCCAGATAGGCGTGGTCTTCCACAAGGCATTCCAAGGTAGGAGCCGAGAGATATATCCCTTGATCCATGCCATGGAAAGTTTCCATGACCGTGGCTTTTGAATCGGCCTCCATGTGAATCCAGCAGCGGGCAAAAATGGCAGAGGCCTGAGGCTGTGCCGTGGCCACATGCATGATTTGGATGGGATGCTCCAGTTGGACGCCCTTGGGGACCTTCAAGTAAATGCCGTCTTCAAAACAGGCAGCATTGAGGGCTGCAAATGGACTGTCGTTTCCGTAGGTGTATTGTCCGAGGTGGTTTTTGAGCGGCGACTCGGGGTCTTGAACAGCCTGCTTGAGGGACATAAGGCAGACTCCCTCAGGGAGCGGCGATCGATCGGACAAGGTTTCATGGAAGATGCCATCCACCAAAACCACACGAATACAGGCTTGATCCTTCAGTGGGTTTTCGATGCTGTGGGATGCCTCCTTGGAAAGCCCCTTTGAATCCGAGGAGTGTTGGAAGGTGCACGAGCGCATCGCATCCAGGTTGGTGAACCGCCAGTCCTCATCGGAAAGAGTCGGGCATCCACTGCTTGCATAGCCTGCGACCCCTGCTTTGCGGATGGGGGTCAGCCAGGAAGGGCCTTCCTGCATCTCTGGATCCAGTGAATCCAGCAGGGGAATGAAGGGATCGGTCGGGGGAGCTTTTAAAGTTTCGGTCATGATGTTTCAATGAGACAACACGGCAGCTGTTGCCTTAGCTTCCTCGATCACCCAGTCATAACCTTTTTCCTCCAGCTTGAGTGCCAATTCCTTGGGGCCGCTCTTGATGATACGCCCATCGTGAAGGACATGCACGACATCAGGGACGATGTAATCAAGCAGTCGCTGATAATGCGTGATGACCAGTTGAGAAGTCTGCGGACTCCTGAGTTGGTTCACCCCGTTGGCGACTACTTTGAGAGCGTCAATGTCCAGACCTGAATCGGTTTCATCCAACACCGCCATTACGGGTTCGAGTGCCGCCATCTGGAAGATTTCGTTGCGCTTTTTCTCGCCCCCAGAAAACCCCACATTTAGCGAACGCTTGAGGAAGTCATCGGGTAAGTCGAGAAGGGCGGCTTTCTCCTTGATGTATTTCAAGAAAGCCACGGCATCGAGTTCCTTCTCTCCGCGTGCTTTGCGGACTTCATTGATGGCTGACTTGAGAAAATAGGTGGTGTTCACACCCGGGATTTCGACCGGGTATTGAAACGCCAGGAACAATCCAAGATGCGCCCTTTCCTCGGGTGCACATTCCAGGATGTCCTGATCCTTGAAGTGAATGCTCCCTCCAAGGATTTCATATCCCTCTCGCCCGGCGATGACAGAAGCGAGGGTGCTTTTCCCACTCCCGTTCGGTCCCATGATGGCATGGACTTCACCCGACTGAATTTCCAGATCAATTCCCTTGAGGATTTTCCGGCCCTCAACGCCGGCTTCCAGGTTGGTTATTCTCAAAAATGATGGGTTGGACATAATTAATGTAAAAGCATTTAAAAATAGTGGCCATCGATCACCTTTAACCGACACTTCCCTCCAGGCTGACACCGAGAAGTTTTTGAGCCTCCATGGCAAATTCCATGGGGAGTTCGCTGAAGACTTCCTTGCAGAAACCATTGACGATCATGTTGACCGCATCCTGTGTCGAGATGCCACGCTGATTGCAGTAAAAGATCTGATCTTCGCCAATCTTGCTCGTGGTCGCTTCGTGTTCGATGCTGGCAGTGGTGTTTTTTGCTTCGATGTAGGGAAAGGTGTGGGCTCCACACTGGTCCCCAATCAAGAGCGAGTCACACTGAGAGAAATTGCGTGCACCGCTGGCTGATTTGCGCACCTGAACCAGCCCGCGATAGCTGTTTTGACCGCGACCCGCCGAGATTCCCTTGGAGACAATCGTGCTTTTGGTGTCCTTACCAATATGAACCATTTTCGTTCCTGTATCGGCCTGCTGACGACGATTGGTCAATGCCACTGAATAAAATTCTCCAACGCTTTGGTCTCCAAGCAGGATGCAGCTTGGATATTTCCAGGTGACTGCTGAGCCGGTTTCAACCTGGGTCCAGGAAATCTTGGAAGCACGTCCTTTGCAAATCCCGCGCTTGGTAACAAAATTGTAGATGCCGCCCCTTCCTTCTTCATCCCCGGGATACCAGTTCTGCACCGTTGAATATTTAATTTCTGCATGATCCAGAGCCACCAGCTCCACCACGGCGGCGTGCAATTGGTTTTCATCGCGCATGGGTGCAGTGCATCCTTCAAGGTAACTGACATAGCTGCTGTCCTCTGCCACGATGAGGGTCCTCTCAAACTGACCCGACTTGGCCGCGTTGATTCGAAAATAAGTGGAAAGTTCCATCGGGCAACGGACCCCTTTGGGTATGTAGACAAAGGATCCATCACTGAAGACCGCCGAGTTGAGAGCGGCATAGAAATTATCCGTGTAGGGAACCACGCTGCCCAAGTAGCGCTGCACCAGATCCGGATGCTCCTGGACGGCTTCAGACATTGAGCAGAAGATGATCCCTTTTTCAGCCAATGTTTCCTTGTAGGTGGTGCCGACAGAAACACTGTCAAAGACAGCATCCACGGCCACTCCGGCAAGTTTGGCGCGTTCGTGAAGCGGTATGCCCAGCTTTTCGTAGGTTTCCAATAACTTGGGATCTACCTCATCCAGACTCTTTGGGCCATCACTGGCTTTTTTGGGGGCTGAATAATAAATGATTTCCTGAAAATCGACTGGAGGATAGCTTACTTTGGGCCACGTGGGTGGCCGCATGGTCAGCCAGTGCCGGTAGGCTTTGAGACGCCACTCCAGCATGAAGGCGGGCTCGTTTTTCTTGTGAGAGATAAAACGGATGATGTCTTCGTTGAGTCCGGGAGGTGCTGATTCGGCTTCAATATCAGTGACGAAGCCGTATTTGTATTCGCTTTTGACAAATCCTTCGATGGTTTCGGTAGCGCTGCTCATGTTGTTGATGGAACTGCGTAATTTTGTTTCAAGGTCAAAAAATTCAGGGAACCACTTCAAGGGTGGCCTGGAGGCTATTTTGTGATCTTTCCCTCCACGTATTAATTTCGGCTTCGATTTGGGCACTTCAAGGGGTCCGCACACCGACCTCGAAGCGAGATATCCACCTGAGTAGGGACTAGGTTTCTGGGAAGTTTCAGTGGTAGCTCCCCTTTATCTTTTTTGAAATCCACGTCGTAGATGCTGCCACATTCCTCACAGAAAAAGTGACAGTGTTCACTCATGTTGGAACAGTAGCGTGAGGCTGTACGCTCGACATTGACCTGTTTGATTAGACCGCATTTGACCAGAGCATCCAGCGTGTTGTAAACCGTTGCCATGGAGAGTTCCGGCATGGCTGATTTGGCCCTCAGGTAAACTTCGTCTGCTGTGGGGTGATCGGTCTGCTGGAGTAAGGTATGGTAAACATGCTCCCGCTGTGCGGTCATGCGCATGCCGCTGCTTGCCAACTTGTGAGCCAATTCCTGATCGCTTGTCGCAGATGAAAGATTTTTTTTCATGACAACCAAATCCTTTGCTGAATGTAATGTGACCAAGAAGCGTGTCAATAGTTAGAATGATTCTAAATACAGATTTTTCAGGTTATGGCAGATTCATGAAGAACAAAGTTCTCCTCCATAGAGAAATGCCCTGTTCATGCAGGGCCTGTGACAATCCTTCACGTTGACGGCATCGTGCTCAAACGACATGATCACAAAGTCATGCACCGAATGCATCAACTCAGCTGGGTGTGGATCCCTCTGTTTTTGGCAATGGGGCAAGTGCCAACCCTGGGCGAAAACCCCAGACCCAATGTGTTGGTGATCCTGGCCGATGATTGCACCCACAGCGATCTGCCGCTCTACGGTGGAAAAAATGCCTCTACCCCCCACATCGATCGTTTGGCTGATGAGGGGCTGGTGTTTGATCATGCCTATCTGAGCTCTGCCATGTGTCAGCCCTGTCGGTCTGAGCTCTACACTGGTCTTTTTCCCATGCGCAATGGGTGTGCCTGGAATCATTCCGCCAGTCGTCCCGACACCATGAGTCTTCCTCATTATTTAGGGCCTTTGGGATATCGTGTAGGGCTGGCTGGTAAAGTGCATGTCGCCCCACAATCCTCTTTTCCCTTCGAATCCATTGGCGGATTTGATTCCAACTGTGTGCGCTCTCCGACTCAGCCACATCGCTTGGATGAAGTGACTGAATTTATTAATCGTGACCCAAGCCAACCCTTTTGCTTGGTGGTGGCATTGGTCGAACCGCATGTGCCTTGGGTGATGGGGGATCCCTCTCGATACCTTCCTGAAAAAATCCACCTTCCGCCCCATATTGCAGATACCATTCCTACGCGGGAGGATTTCAGCCGATACCTGGCCGAAATAACCTACATGGATTCCCAGTTGGGTGCGCTCCTGGATGCTCTAGAGAATGCCTCCAAGGAGAACAATACCTTGGTCTTGTTTTCCTCGGAACAGGGTGCTCAATTTCCCGGCTGTAAGTGGACTAACTGGGATGCCGGTTTGCACACAGCCCTGGTTGCTAGATGGCCTGGGCATATTCGCGAGGGTCAACGCACCTCAGCCATCGTGCATTATGCGGATGTCCTACCCACCTTGATCGACCTGGCCGGTGGTGAGGTTGAATCGAGAGTTCTGGATGGCTGGAGTTTTGCTGAAGTCTTATTAGGGCAGCAAAAGACCCATCGCAGCATGAGTTTTGGCATGCACAACAATGTGCCTGAAGGCCCTCCTTACCCCATTCGGAGTGTCAACAATGGAAGGTATCACTACATCCGTAACCTTCGCCCTGATGATATCTATATCGAAAAGCACCTGATGGGTCTCCGTGGAAACGGCAAACTCAACAACCCTTATTGGGCAAGTTGGGTTTGGGATGCCACCAATAACCCTCAAACCTATGCGTTGGTCAAGCGCTACACCCATCGTCCAGCAGAGGCACTTTATGATCTGACCATGGATCCTCATGAACTGAGTAACCGAATCGACGATCCGGCACTCCAATCCATCAGGCAGTCTTTAAGTGACTCATTGGATCAATGGATGTTGGAACAGTCCGATCCTGGGGTGGAGCAGGACACCTGGCTTTCATTGGAGGCCTCTCGCGTGGGAGAACATCGCTTTGGACCTCCTCAGTAGGAAATCGCTCCAGAGTTATCGGAATGGGTTGCTTCACGGGCTGTTTTTCGCTAGATTCCAGACATGCCACCGTCCGAGTTAACACAGCCCCTTTCTGTACCCCTGCAGATTGGTTTGTGGAGTTTGGCTGCTGGATTATTG
>Ga0163179_10001520_pt1 | contig 16442 bp, 18 predicted proteins | sample AtlANTMetagenome_FD_109643 | JGI IMG/M metagenome (GOLD analysis project Ga0163179, IMG submission 109643) | Marine eukaryotic phytoplankton communities from the Atlantic Ocean - Atlantic ANT 2 Metagenome | ecosystem: Environmental > Aquatic > Marine > Oceanic | place: North Atlantic Ocean... | reverse complement strand
GATTATGGAACTAACAGAAGAAAACGTACTCAAAGTGTTAGAGGAACTTATTCCCTATATTGAAGCAGATGGTGGATACCTTCAACTTTACGATATAGAAGATGGATATGTTAAAGTAAAATTAGGTGGTGCATGTGAAACATGTGCTATGAGTACTATGACTTTAAAGCAGGGTATAGAAAAGAAACTAATGATGGAGATACCAGATGTTAAAGGAGTAGTACAAGTATTATGATGGAATTAGATAAACAATTAAAACTTGGTCATTTATTATTATCAGAAAGAAAATGTAGAGTTTGTGGTGAAACTAAAAATTTATTGGATAGTTTTTATTTAATTCGGAAAGAAAGAGGAGCCCTTCCTTCTTCATATTCTTATGAATGTAAGTCTTGCACTATAAAAAGAATTATAAAAACTAGAAAAAAAGGACTTCCTTTTCCAGAATGGACTTATCCTGATTGGTAGTTCATGCATTGTTTCCCCACTGAAAATACCCTTTTGAATAAATATTTTCAGATAAACTGAGATTCGGGGAAAAACATGGCGACTCCACAATTGTCTCCTGGCGTATTAGTCAGGGAGGTTGACCTAACTGTCGGAAGAGCTGATAATGTGCTAGACAACATTGGTGCTATTGCAGGTCCATTTGCAATAGGTCCAGTAGAAGAAGCAATTGATATCACAACAGAAACAGACTTAATAAACACTTTTGGAAAACCACTTTCCACTGATGCTCAATACGAGTATTGGATGAGTGCTGCATCGTTCCTTTCTTACGGTGGTGTTCTGAAAGTTGTTAGAGCAGGTGGTTCTACTCTAAACAATGCTAATGCAAGAAGAGATGGTACTACTGATACATCTCTAATAATTAAAAACTATGACGACTATACACTAAACTATGCAGGTGTAGGTCAAACATTCGGTATGGCTGCTAAGAACCCTGGTTCTTGGTCAAATTCACTTAAGATTTGTGCAATCGATGATTTTGCAGATCAAACACTTCTAGTTCCATCTGGATCTGGTGTTGCTGTTGGTCAAGGTGCTACTGTTGCACTAACTGGTCAAACAATTGTTGGTGAAGGAACAACAGAAAGCTTCACTGGATACCTTAAAGGTATTGTTACTGGTGTTGCTGGAACTTCAGTTAACGTTAAGATTACAGAAAGAGTTACTTCTGCTGGTGTTTCTACTGCAGTTACATACGCAGAAAGAGATCAAGCATCTTCAATCCGTCCAGGTAACACAGTTAAGTTTATTGCTTCTAACGGCACTGTTGCTGCAACTGAAGCACTTTCTTCACAATCATATTCCGCAACTGACTGGTACAATACACAGACTCTAGGATTAACTAACTCTACTGTTTACTGGAAGTCTATTGCACCAAAACCAACAACTTCTCAGTTTGCTCAAGACAGACAATCAAAGAATGATGGTATTCATGTTGTTGTTGTAGATGACACTGGTACAGTTACAGGTATACAAGGTAATCTTCTTGAGAAGTTTACAAACCTATCGAAGGCAAAAGATGCAGTTTCTGCAGTAAATCCACCACAGAAGACATTCTGGAAAGATTATCTTGCAGATTTCTCAGCATATGTCTATGCAGGTGATGATCCTTCAGATGGTTCTGATGGAGATGTAGCTGCTTCTGGGTTCAGTGCAGGATTTACAGCAATCACAACTGCTGCTGGTGGTTGGAATAAGGATGCACAAGGTATAACATTTAATGTTATAGGAAATAGTACATATACACTTTCAGCTGGTGTTGACTATTCTGCTACTGGTGGAATGCAAGCAACACTTGGAGATTTGATAACTGCATACAAACTCTTTAGTAATAAGGATGAAATTGCAGTAGACTATCTAATAAATGGTCCTAGTTTAGATAATGTAAACTCATCTCAAGCAAAAGCAAACATCTTGCTTTCAATTGCTGGTCAAAGAAAAGACTGTATGGCAGTCATTTCACCTGACAGAACAGGTGTTGTTGGTGTAACTAATACCGACACGCAGACAGATAATATCATTGAGTTCTTTTCACCACTTAAATCTACATCTTACGGTGTATTCGATAGTGGTTATAAGTACACCTATGATAGATTCAACAATAAGTTCCGTTACATTCCAACGAATGCTGACATTGCTGGACTTATGGTAAGAACAAGTATTGAATCATTCCCTTGGTTCTCTCCTGCTGGACAGCAAAGAGGAACATTGAATAATGCAGTTAAACTTGCATACAATCCATCTAAAGCACAAAGAGATCAACTTTATCCTCTAAGAATTAACTCTATAGTTAATCAACCAGGAACTGGAGTTCTTTTATTCGGTGATAAGACTTCACTTGGATACGCATCAGCATTTGATCGAATCAATGTTCGCAGATTGTTCCTCACAATTGAGCAAGCATTAGAAAAGTCTGCTCAAGCACAACTCTTTGAACTTAATGATCAAGTTACAAGAGCAAACTTCATCAATATTGTTGAACCTTATCTAAGAGATATTGAAGCAAAACGTGGTCTTTATGGATTCCTCGTTATTTGTGATGAAACAAATAACACTCCTGATGTTATTGATAATAATGAATTCCGAGCAGACATCTTCTTGAAGCCTGCTAAGTCGATTAATTATGTAACCTTAACCTTCGTTGCTACCAGAACTGGTATTAGCTTTGAAGAAGTAGCAGGTCGAGTTTAACCCTTTAACATCTCATAAATAACAAACGGAGGAATTAAAAAAAATGGCTATTAAGAATAGAAGTATATCAGACTTCAAAGGAGCGATGACTGGGGGTGGTGTAAGACCCAATTTATTTGAAATTGAAGTAGCTACACCTGGTGGTCTTGATCTAGGAATACAAAATGATGGTGATGGTACAAATGGTATCGAAGATGAAAAATTTAGATTCATGTGTAAAGCAGCATCTTTACCAGCATCTAATGTAGCATCAATCGATGTACCATTTAGAGGTCGTATTTTAAAAGTTGCTGGAGACAGAACCTTTGAAACATGGTCAATTACTGTTATTAATGATGACTTTAAAATTAGAAGAAACTTTGAAGCATGGATGCAAAACATTGCTCAATATGGTGATGCATCTGGATTAACAGATCCAGACAGTTATATGTCTGATGCAACTGTATATCAATTAGGAAGAAAGAAAGCAGGTTCTGAATCTAGTTCTTCAACTTCTACTACTGCTACATCAACAACTCTTGCAACATATAAGTTTGTGGATATTTTCCCAACTAATATTTCTGCAATTGATCTTTCATACGAAAATACAGATACTATTGAAGAGTTTACTGTTGACTTCCAAGTTCAATACTGGTATCCAGTGAAACCTGGTACTGGTACTGCTTAGTAAGCTCCGTAGAACTAGGCTAAATAGAAGAAACATACAATAATTATGGCTAAGTTATTTGGGTTCTCAATAGAGGACACAGATTCACTCTCACCAACTGCGGTTTCGCCTGTTCCCCCTAATAATGAGGATCAGGCGGATCACTATTTGACGAGTGGATTTTTTGGTTCTTATGTTGACTTAGAAGGTATATATCGTACTGAGTTTGATTTAATTAAAAGATATAGAGAAATGGCACTGCATCCAGAAGTGGATAGTGCTATTGAAGATATTGTAAATGAAGCAGTTGTTTCTGATACAAATGACGCTCCAGTAGCAATTGATTTAGATAATCTTAATGCTAGTGATGGTATAAAGAAAAAAATTAGAGAAGAGTTTAAGCAGATTATTGATTTATTAGACTTTGATGCAAAAGCACATGAGATTTATAGAAACTGGTATATAGACGGAAGATTATATTATCATAAAGTAATTGATGTTAAAAAACCTCATGAGGGTATCCAAGAGATACGTTATATTGATGCGATGAAAATGAGGTTTATTAGGCAGAAGAAAAAGCCTAAAAACGAGCATATAAGATTAGCTAATGCAACTAATGACAATCCGATGGAATATGAATTTCCAGAGATTGAAGAGTATTTTGAATATAATCCCAAAGCAACTTGGCCTACTGGAAACCCATCTTCATCAGGAATGGGTGGCAATAAAGGGATAAGAATGACCAGAGATTCAGTTGCATACTGCACATCTGGATTAGTTGATAGAAATAAGGGATCAACTTTATCATATCTACACAAAGCAATTAAAGCCGTCAATCAACTTCGTATGATTGAGGATAGTCTTGTAATTTATAGACTATCAAGAGCACCAGAACGTAGAATATTTTACATTGATGTAGGTAATCTTCCAAAAGTTAAGGCAGAACAATATCTTCGTGATGTTATGATGCGTTATCGTAACAAGTTAGTATATGATGCATCTACTGGTGAGATCAGAGATGATAAAAAATACATGTCTATGTTGGAAGACTTTTGGCTTCCTAGAAGAGAAGGTGGTAGAGGAACAGAAATTACTACACTTCCAGGTGGGCAAAACCTTGGTGAAATTACTGACATCAAATACTTCCAAGACAAGCTTTATAGGTCATTAAATGTACCTGTTACTAGAGCACCACAGAATGAAAGTGGATTTAACCTTGGAAGATCTTCTGAGATACTTCGTGATGAGGTTAAATTTAGTAAGTTTGTTGGTAGATTAAGGAAGAGATTCTCTAATTTGTTTAATGATTTTCTTAAAACTCAATTAATTCTTAAGAATATCATCACCCCAGAAGACTGGGAATTGATGAGTGAGCATATACAATATGACTTCTTATATGATAATCACTTTGCAGAACTTAAAGATTCTGAATTATTCAATGAAAGACTCACTATGGTTGCTGCTGCAGAACCATATGTTGGCAAATACTTCTCACAAGATTATGTTAGACGTAAAGTTCTAAGACAAACAGATGAAGAAATAGTTGAACAAGATGAAATTATACAACAGGAAATTGATGATGGTATCATTCCTGATCCAAGTATGATGATTGATCCTGAAGCAATGGGTCAACAAATTGATCCAACAACAGGAGCACCATTTGCAAATGGGGGTGGAGCTCCTATGGAACCAGACCTTCAAGCAGCAGAAAAAAAGATGAGTAAAGTTGCAGATATGCCAAAAGGAGGGGAAATTTAACCCCTCTACACCAAATGTGTATAAATACTAACGATTAAACTTTCTAAACTATGGATGAATTAATGGATATGATGGTGGATGATAGTAGTCCTTCTCAGATTAGCGACAAAATCAAAGATTTATTGTATGCTAAATCAGCTGAAAAAGTAGACAACTATAAGAGTATGGTATCAAATTCTCTCTTTGGTGATCAGGAAACTGAGGAACCAGAAGCTTCTGCTGAAGTAGAAGTTGAGGATGAAGATACTGAGGAAGAGGAAGTTTAATAAATAAATAAAATGAACTGCTCAGAATAATGACTCATAGACCAGTTGAAGATGGTATTGCTTTAGCAACTTCAGCAACATCAGCAAAAACGGCAGCTATTGCAGGAAAATCATCTGCATTAAGAATAGTTGCTACAGGACAGAATAGTTTTGTTGCTATTGGTACTGAACCAACTGCAACAACAGCAAACTATGCTATCCCAAAAGATAGTGCAGCAACACTGGCTTTCAGTAATAGTTCTGCTTCGATTGTGGCCTATGATAAAGGTACTACCACTACATTAACTTTCCCTGAAGGTACTACTTGTCCATTTGTTGCAGGTGATTATGTTACTTTTACTAACAATATAAATTCAGACTTCAACTTTACTCACCAAAGAGTAAATAGTGTAACTGGTGATGGTTCAATGTATAACTACATTCCAACGAAAGTAGTTGTTGAAAAAAATACTTCTGCTGTTTCTGGAACATTAGATTGTTCTGTTGGTACATGTACTATAAGATCATCTTTCAAAGTTGCTGCTAGAACCGATTCTGGTACTGGTAACGTTTATATTCAACAGATTCAAATCACTGGGGAAGCCTAATGAAACTAATACGAGAAGAACTAGAAAATGTAGAATTTATCGTTGAAAACCGCAACGGTAAGAAATCTCTTTTTATTGAAGGGGTATTTCTACAGGGGGATATAAAAAACCGTAATGGAAGAATGTATCCTATGGAAACTCTTCGCAGAGAAGTTCAAAGGTACAGTGAAAATCATGTTAATGCTGGTAGAGCATTAGGTGAACTGGGTCATCCAGAAGGTCCAACTGTCAATTTGGATCGTGTTTCTCATAAAATCACTTCTCTTAAAGAAAGTGGTTCTAACTTTGTTGGTAAAGCAAAGATTTTAAACACCCCTATGGGAAAAATTGCATCGAATTTACTCGGTGAAGGTGTCAAATTAGGAGTCTCTTCTAGAGGAATAGGTTCTTTAAAAATGACAAGAGAGGGTGTTAATATAGTCGGTGAAGATTTCATGTTAGCAACTGCTGCTGATATCGTTGCTGATCCTTCTGCTCCTGATGCATTTGTTTCAGGAATTATGGAAGGTAAAGATTGGGTTTGGGACGGTGGTATTCTTCGTGAGAAGTATGCTGCTAAGACATATAAAACAATCAATACATTAGTTGATCAGAAGAAGTTAGACGAGAATAAACTCTCGTTATTTAACGATTTCTTATCAAATATATAATTTATCTAAATAAATACAGATCTTTAATACAGATAGAATCGGAGAGGATACCAAAATGTCTCGTGGAGATTTACAAGAAATGGAGCAATCCAAAACTGCTGTGAACGCAAATGCTAAACCTGGAGATCAGGCTCTTCCAAAAGAAGGGACTAATGCATCAGGTACTAAAACACCTGGTAATACTCCACCTTTCGAGGATTTAGGTGGACCAACACCTGAAAACTATAAGCCTGATGATGATTCAGCTAAGTTAAAGACTCCAGGCAAAACCCTTAAACAGGTTGCCGATGTAGTTAACAAAGGTGCTAAACCTGCTATGCCAATGCAAAAAGAAGAAGAAGAACTTTCTCAAGAAAATACAATTGAGGAAGAAGAAACTACAACTGATGCAGTAGTGGCAGAAGAAGAAGTAACTACAGAAGAAATTGATGTCGAAGAAGATGTCAATGCTCTTTTAGGTGGTGAAGAACTATCTGAAGATTTCAAAGACAAAGCAAAAACTATTTTTGAGGCTGCTCTTAAGTCTAAGATTGCTGAAGTTAAAGAAACAATCGAAGCTGAGCATGAAGCTAAACTTGCCGAGCAAGTTGCTGAAGCCAAAGAACAACTTGCTGAAAGAGTTGATTCTTATCTAGAGTATGTGTCCGAAGAGTGGATGGTGGAGAATGAATTAGCCATCGAACACGGACTAAAAACAGAATTGACCGAATCATTCCTTAGTGGAATGAAGGGTCTTTTTGAAGAACATTATGTACACATTCCTGACGATAAATATGATGTCCTTGAGACTATGGTAGAAAAACTTGATGACATGGAAACCAAGCTCAATGAGCAAATAGAGAAGAACGTTGGTTTAAATAAGAGACTCGCTGAGTCTGTTGCCGATGGTATTCTTGAATCTGTTTCTGATGGTCTAGCGACTACACAGAAAGAGAAGCTCTCCTCACTTTCCGAAAGTGTAGAGTTTGAAAGTGAAGACCAATATCGTGAAAAACTGGAGATGCTAAAGGAATCTTATTTCCCACAAGGTAAATCTTCAGCAAGTGCTAAAACAGAAAGTCTCTCTGAGGGAGTTGATTCTGCACCAGTAACTCATTCTGGTTCAATGGCCAACTATCTTAAGACACTATCTGCAGTAGCAAAAAGTTGATTTTAACAATTACAAACTAAACACTTATTTTTAAAGCAATGTTCCAATCAGAATCATTGCAGGAAAAGTGGGCTCCTCTACTAGACTATGATGGAATCGAAAAGATTTCCGATCCTCATAGACGTAGTGTAACTGCTGTCCTGTTAGAAAACCAAGAAAAATTCCTTCGTGATGAAGCTGCCTTCTCAGAAGGTGGAATGACACTTACAGAAACCCCAACAAACCACGCAAACGCTTCAGGCGGTTCAGGTGGATTTGGTGGATCAGCATCTGCTCCACAGGCTGGTTTCGACCCTGTTCTAATCTCTTTGATTAGAAGATCAATGCCAAACTTGGTCGCATACGACCTTGCTGGTGTTCAACCAATGACAGGTCCTACTGGACTTATCTTTGCAATGCGCTCCAAGTACAAGCACATGGGTGCTGATGGAGTAGAAGCATTCTACAACGAAGCAGAGACACAGTTCTCTGGAGAAAACAGTGGTAACAGTCTAGAGAACGGATTCTCAGAAGCTGCAACTGGTATTGGTACTACTTCACAGTCTGGTACTAACCCTGCTGTTCTTAACCCAACATCATCCGCAACTAATACTGATTACAGTGTTGGTCAAGGTATGGTTACTGGTGATTCAGAGAACCTTGGTAACGGTGCTGGAAATCACTTCAACCAGATGGCATTCTCAATCGAGAAGGTCACCGTGACTGCAAAGTCTCGTGCGTTGAAAGCTGAGTACTCACTAGAGCTTGCTCAAGACCTTAAGGCAATCCACGGATTGAACGCAGAGGCAGAACTTGCTAATATCCTTTCTACTGAGATCCTTGCGGAAATCAACAGAGAAGTTATTAGAACTATCTACAAGACTGCTGAACAGGGTGCTGTTGAGAACGTAGCAACTGGTGGTGTATTTGACTTAGACATCGACAGTAATGGTCGTTGGTCAGTTGAGAAGTTTAAAGGTCTTCTGTTCCAGATCGAAAGAGATGCAAACAGAATCGCACAAAGAACTCGTCGCGGAAAGGGTAACGTCATCCTTTGCTCTGCTGACGTTGCTTCTGCATTAACAATGGCTGGTGTACTTGATTACACACCTGCACTTAATGCAAACCTTAATGTTGATGATACTGGTAACACATTTGCTGGTACTATCCAAGGTAAGTATAAGGTATACATCGATCCTTATTCTGCTAACCTAGCAGCTAACAACTCTGGACTTGCACAAGGTGCTAACCAGTACTACGTTGTTGGTTACAAAGGTTCTTCACCTTACGATGCTGGTCTGTTCTACTGCCCATACGTTCCTCTACAGATGGTTCGTGCAGTTGGTCAGGAAACCTTCCAACCAAAAATTGGCTTTAAGACTCGTTACGGTCTTGTTGCTAACCCATTTGCAGAAGGCACAACAGCTGGTCTTGGTGCTCTTAAAGTTAACTCTAACCGTTACTACAGAAGAGTTGCTATTAAGAACCTCATGTGATATAAATATCTCGGTTCGAGATGGATCAAAAGACTCCCTTCGGGGGGTCTTTTTTATTGAGCATAAATACTATGCCTAGTGTAGACTAAAATGAATAATGTCAAACTTAACAGACAAACAAGCAGCAAAAAAACTTCTTAAATTAGCAAAGGAACATCCAGATTGGTATAGTAAGAAAGATGTTTTCTATGCTAAACAGGTTAAGAAGAGAATTAAAAAAGAAGAACGGTTAAAGGATAAATAGCTAAAAAACTATAATGTCAATTTCTAACGGACTAAGAAATCAAATATCTAATAAGAATTTTTTAAGTCCTATTGGATTTAAATTTATTCTTAATAGAGCTCCTAAGATTGCATTTTTTTCAAATCAATCTGTAATACCAGGATTTACATTAGGAACTGCTATTCAAGCAACCTACTTAAAGGACATAGATCTTCCAGGTGATAAACTTCAATTTAATGATTTTTCTTTAAGATTTTTGGTTGATGAAGATTTAGAAAATTATATGGAAATACAAAAATGGATGCGTGGAATGGGTTATCCTGATAGTTTGCAAGAAATTTATAAGTTTCAAAATAGTAATCCAAATGCACCTTCTGATACTAAAACTATAGATTTATATTCTGACGCAACATTAAACATACTTACTAGTTCCCAAAGACCAAATTTTAAAGTTAAGTTTGAAGGGTTATTTCCAATTTCATTATCTGATCTAAACTTTGATGCTACTGATACAGATATAGATTACTTGACAGCAGAGGTGTCATTCAAGTATACTATATACAACATAGTTGATCTGAATGATAATCCTTTATGAGTCTAAATCTTGAATCTATTCAAGAGATGTGGGAAGAAGATGCAAAAATAGATCGTGATAATCTACATGAGGAGTCATTAAATATCCCCTCTCTACATGCTAAGTATTTTGAATTATATAATACAATCTTCTTATTAAGGAAGAAAGCAGAGCAACAAAGAAAAAACATCCGTCATGAACGGTATGAGTATTTTAGTGGAAAAGCAGATCCAGAAGTATATCAAGATAATCCTTTTCCAAAGAAGATAAGAGATAAAGATACGATGCAGAAATATATGGATGCAGATGAAAAGTTATCTAATTCATCTCTTAAAATAGATTATTATGATACAATGTTAGTATACTTAGAAAGCATACTTAAGGTCATACAGAACAGAACATTTCAGATAAAGAATGCAATTGAGTTTATGAGATTTAATTCTGGACTGGGTTGACAGGGGTAGCTAAATACCCATAGATGCATGGGTTAAGTGATTGACACAACGGCCAATGTTGTAATATCAAAGGCCAACGAAGTATTTTTAAAAATTGATACCGAACCTCATATTGAGTATGAGTTAAGAGACCACTTTACTTTTGAAGTAGAGGGTGCAAAGTTCATGCCTCAATATAGAAGTAAACATTGGAACGGTGAGATACATTTATATGATTTAAGATCAAAGAAGATATATGTAGGATTGTTAGATAAACTTGTATCATTTTGTCAAAGACATGATTATACTTTCAAGTTTGAAGATAATCAATATTATGGAACACCATTTGAAGTAAACAAGAATATATCATATGAAGGTGTTAAAGATTATATGAAAGCTATTTGTTCTCATTCTCCGAGAGCATACCAAATTGAGGGAGTATTCGATGCTTTAAAGTATAACAGAAAGCTATTGATATCACCCACTGCTTCTGGTAAATCTTTGATGATATATTCTCTTGTAAGATATTACGTAGAGAAAGGGCAAAAAATTCTTTTAGTTGTCCCAACGACATCTCTTGTAGAACAGATGTATAAGGACTTTTTAGATTATGGTTGGGATGCTGAGTCATACTGTCACCGTATCTATGCAGGAAAAGAAAAAACAAATGAATTTCCAGTTACGATTACTACATGGCAATCTGTTTATAAACTAGAAAGATCATTCTTTGAAGATTATAATGTAGTTATAGGAGATGAAGCACACCTATTTAAGAGCAAGTCTTTAGTCAACATAATGACAAAACTTCATCATGCTAAGTATAGATTTGGTTTTACTGGAACATTAGACGGCACACAGACTCATAAGTGGGTCTTAGAGGGGTTGTTTGGACCAGCATATAAAGTAACTAAGACTGATGAATTAATGAGACAGGGACATCTTTCTCAATTAGATATACAATGTTTAGTTCTTAAACATGATCCCCAAAAGTTTGAAACATATCAAGATGAAATTGAGTATTTAATATCACACACACAAAGAAATAACTTTATAAAAAATCTTGCATTAGATTTAAAAGGAAATACTCTAGTTTTATATTCAAGAGTAGAAGCTCATGGTCAGGTTCTTTATGATTTGATAAATAATAATAAGCACACTGATCGTAAAGTATTTTTTATTCACGGTGGTGTAGATGCTGAACAAAGAGAATCAATTAGGGAGATTACCGAAAATGAAAAAAATGCAATTATTGTTGCCAGTTATGGCACTTTTAGTACTGGGATCAACATTAAGCAGTTGCACAACGTCATCTTCGCCAGTCCCTCAAAGTCCAGAGTTAGAAATCTCCAATCCATTGGGAGAGTACTTAGGAAAGGCAAAGGTAAAGTAAAAGCAACTTTATATGATATTGCTGATGATTGTTCAACTAAAACTAAAAAAAATTATACTCTAAACCATTTGATAGAAAGAATTAAAATTTATAATGAAGAGAATTTTAATTATGATATTATTACCGTACAACTAAAAAAATAATTATGGAAGACGATTTCTATGCTACATTAAAATTTAAATCTGGAGAAGAAGTATTTGCAAAAGTTGCTGCTTCTGAAGAAGATAATAGAACAATGTTGATAATATCTAATCCAATAATTATAGATCAAATAAAAAATAAAAATGGATTGGCAGGATATAAAGTAGAACCTTGGTTAAAAACTACTTCAGAAGATATGTTTGTTGTTGATATGGATAATGTAATGACTATGAGTGAATCTAAAGATATGGAAATAATTATGATGCATCAAGCTTATATTTCTAATTCTAATAAATTTTTAAAAAATGACCCAAAGTTAAATAGACGAATGGGATATCTTAGTAATGTAAATGATGCTAAAAAAATATTAGAGAAGATTTATAAAGAACAAAATAAAGATACTTAGTATATCCCTTGAACCTCCACAAAGGTTATTGTAACTGTATAATAGGAACTTGTCAAGTCGGCATTTAAATGTTATAATATCTACATAATAGTGATAAAGACTTATGGGTATAAAGACAGGCACTATGGCTAAACGTAAAAGGTCAGAGCACTATGTGAATAACAAGGAGTTTCTTGCTGCTTTAATAAAGTATCAAGAAGATATAGAAATAGCACAACTGCAAGATAAACCTAAGCCTGTCATACCAAGGTACATTGGTGAGTGTTTCTTAAAGATTGCTACGCACTTATCTTTCAAACCAAACTTTGTCAACTATATGTTCAAAGATGATATGGTTTGTGATGGAATAGAAAATTGCGTACAATATATACATAACTTTAATCCAGAGAAATCTCGCAATCCATTTGCATATTTTACCCAAATCATTCACTATGCATTCTTAAGAAGAATACAGAAGGAAAAGAAACAGTTGGAAATTAAGAATAAGATATTAGAAAGAACTGGTTATGAACAAGTATTTGATACTGATGGTAATGGTAATGATTCAGATTATAATTCAATCAAAGATTCAGTTCATTCAAAACTTAGATACTAATGAAAGTTGCAATCATAACTGATCAACATTTTGGTTGTCGTAAAAATTCTAAACTCTTTCATGAATATTTTCTAAAATTCTACAATGATGTGTTCTTTCCTACTCTAGAGAAGGAAGGTATTACTACTGTCATTGATATGGGTGATACCTTTGATAGTAGAAAGGGAATTGACTTTGCTGCTTTACAATGGTCGAAAGATAATTATTTTGATAGACTAAGAGATATGGGCATGACTGTCCATACTATTGTAGGTAATCATACAGCATATTATAAAAATACTAATGATGTAAATGCAATAGATCTTTTACTTCGTGAGTATGATAATATTCAAGTATATTCTGAAGTATCATCTATAATGGTTGGTAATTGTAATATCACTCTTGTTCCTTGGATCAATAAAGAGAACGAAGAGATGAGTTTAGCAATGATTAATAAATCTCGTTCTCCAGTTTGTATGGGTCATCTAGAACTTAATGGTTTTAGAGTTCATAGAGGATATGATATGGAGCATGGTATGGATTGGAATATATTTAAAAAATTTAAGAAGACATTTTCTGGGCATTACCATACAAGATCCAATCAGGATAATGTTTATTACTTAGGTAATCCATATGAGATGTATTGGAATGATTGTGATGATACAAGAGGGTTCCATTTATTTGATACAGAGACACTAGAGCATACACCAGTTAATAATCCATACAGTATTTTCAAGATCATCTATTATGATGATTTGGATTACCGACTATTTGACGCTAGACAATTAGGTGGTAAGATAGTAAAATTAGTAGTGAGGAACAAAAGTGATCAAGTTCAATTTGAAAAGTTCATAGACAAACTGTATAGTGCAGATGTATCAGAACTTAAAATTGTAGAGAATTTTTCTTTACAAGAGTCAACAGAGTTTGAATCGTTTGAGTCTGAAGATACTATATCTATTTTAAATAGGTATATTGAAGAGACTGAAATTGACATAGACAAGTCTCAAGTCCAAAAGATAATGCAAGAGATTTATCAGGAGGCATGTGAATTGGTTTAATGTTTATTTTGACCATAGAGGGAAAAGAAAGAGAAGGGGCATATGCTGTACCTGGAGAAGATGGAGAAGAAGTTCTTTATCTCTTTGAACAAGAAGATGATGCTGTTAGATTTGCTTACCAGTTAGAAGATGTAGGTTATCCAGATATGCATATTATAGAAGTTGAGGATGCTGTAATATTCAAAACATGTGAAACGCATGATTACAAGTATGCAATCATTACCCCAAATGATATTGTAATTCCACCTGAAGAACACAATGATTTTATTTGAAAAAATACAATGGAAGAATTTCCTTTCAACAGGGAATCAATTTACAGAAGTAGAATTTAATACTCATGCTACTACATTAATAGTTGGGCAGAACGGTGCTGGTAAAAGTACTGTGCTTGATGCATTAACCTTTACATTGTTTGGTAAACCGTTTCGTAAAATTAATAAAGCTCAATTGATAAATTCTGTAAATGAAAAAGATTGTGTTGTTGAAGTTGAATTTATTATTGGCCAAACTGCATGGAAAGTTAGAAGAGGTATTAAACCAAATATATTTGAAATTCATAAAAATGGAATTTGTATGGATCAGTTTTCACATGCTGCTGATCAACAGAAGTGGTTAGAACAGAATGTTCTTAAGATGAACTATAAGTCATTTACTCAGATTGTTATATTGGGTAGCACTAACTTTGTTCCTTTTATGCAATTGACTGCTACACATAGAAGAGAAGTTATTGAAGATCTATTGGATATTAAAATATTCTCTTCAATGAATAATTTAATCAAAGATAAATTAAAAGAATTCAAAGAAGAAATAAGAACTTTAGAATTAAAGAAAGAGTCTTTAAATGATAAACAACGAATGCAAAGTGAGTGGATAAAGGAATTAGAATCACAAAGTAAAGGGAGAATAGAAGAAAATAAAGAGAATATTGATACCTTTATGTGTGAGGCAGATGATTATGTCAAACAAAATGAATTATTGTCGGATGACATATTTGACCTTACGAAAGATCAAGAAAAGCTAACAGGAGCTACAGAAAAGTTGCGTGAGTTTGGAAATCTTAAAGGAAAAATATCCCAGAAGGTATCTACCATTACCAAAGAGCATAAGTTCTTTACAAAGCATACGGTTTGTCCTACCTGTGAGCAAGACATTGAAGAAGAATTCAGAATAAATAAAATCGCAGATGCTCAAGCTAAAGCAAAGGAGTTGCAATCTGGTTATAAAGAACTAGAAGAGGCAATTAAAAAAGAGGAAGAACGAGAGCATCAATTTACCAATCTATCTAAGGAGATTACTAAACTAACACATGGCATTTCTCAAAACAATACTCGCATTTCTGGATGTCAACGACGAGTCAGAGATCTTGAATCGGAAATTCAAACAATTACCGATAAACTTGCAAACAGAAATACTGAGCATGAGAAATTAAAAGAGTACAAGTCAAGTCTAGCAAACACTTATAATGAATTAGCTGAAAAGAAGACTACAGTAAACTACTATGATTTTTCATATGGTTTATTGAGGGACGGAGGAGTTAAAACTAAAATCATCAAGAAGTATCTACCGCTGATAAATCAGCAAGTAAACCGTTATCTACAGATGATGGACTTCTACATAAACTTTACTCTCGATGAGGAGTTTAATGAAACCGTCCAGTCTCCTATCCATGATAATTTTTCATACGCGTCTTTTAGTGAAGGAGAAAAGATGCGTATAGACCTAGCACTTCTATTCACATGGAGGGAAGTTGCTAAGTATAAGAACTCAGTTAATACAAATTTACTAATCATGGATGAGGTGTTCGATTCCTCACTTGATGGGTTTGGAACGGAAGAATTCCTTAAGATTATCCGTTTTGTGATCAAAGATGCTAACGTTTTTGTCATATCACACAAGACAGGTATGGACGATAGGTTCGATAGTGTGCTAAGATTTGAGAAAGTAAAAGGATTCAGTAGGATATCATCATGATTGGAATTGTAGGTAATGGTTTCGTTGGCAATGCAGTTTACCAGAATGTAAGAGATAAAGCACCAACCAAGGTTTATGACGTAGATCCAAATAGATCTTTCAATACTCTAGAAGAGGTTCTAGATCAGCAGTACATATTCATCTGTCTTCCTACTCCCATGAAAATGGATGGTAGTTGCGATCTATCCATCTTGGATAGTTTCTTTGCTGGTATTAAGCAAGAGGAGTATGTTGTTAGAGATACTGTCTTTATCATCAAATCGACTGTTCCTATTGGAACTACCAAAGGGTATGCTGAGAAGTATGAGTTTCTTACCATAGCACATAACCCAGAGTTCCTCACTGCTAGGAATGCTGTGGTTGATTTTAAGAATGCAGAGAGAACTGTAATAGGTGGAAATCAATATGCTACAAGAGATGCAGCTAATTTTTATTATAG
>Ga0163179_10001519_pt1 | contig 16450 bp, 10 predicted proteins | sample AtlANTMetagenome_FD_109643 | JGI IMG/M metagenome (GOLD analysis project Ga0163179, IMG submission 109643) | Marine eukaryotic phytoplankton communities from the Atlantic Ocean - Atlantic ANT 2 Metagenome | ecosystem: Environmental > Aquatic > Marine > Oceanic | place: North Atlantic Ocean... | reverse complement strand
AGCAGCACCTGTGGCAACCTGAATATTTTTGTCTGCAATGTTGACTGTTGTGGCATTCACAGTAGTTGTGGTGCCGTTTACAGTCAAGTTACCTGAAATGACAGCATTGTCTGCGATGGTTGTAGTACCACCAGCAGAGTCTATCGTAAGATCACCTGATGATGTTGTTAGTGTATTTCCATCCAGCGATAAATTATCGACAGCCGCAGCACCTGAAACTGTTAGTGTGCCTGTAAATGTATCACTTGTATCTGATCGTAATAAGGATGCTGAACTTATACCATCAAGAGTGTCTGCATCTAATCCTGAACCTGAACCATCAACTGTCTTTATTAGTGTGAGTATCTCACTAGCGGTCTGATCTGCGGTAGCACCTGATTCAATACCATCAAGTTTGTCGTGATGTGCTGTTGACATCACACCTGCTGCAGATGCAGTCGCTTCAGATATAGTAGCATTGTTTCCTGTGCTACTTGTTACCGTAACTGAATCAGTAGCAGTTGAAGTCGCTAGGTTTGTAGTTGTAGTGATTGATGATGTTGATACTGCAGTCAATCTACCCTGTGCATCAACTGTGATTACTGGAACGTCAGTTGTAGATCCATAACTACCAGCAGAAACAGCAGTGTCTGCCAATAAATCTGCAGTTATAGTATCATCTGCTATGTGTGAGTTAGTTAGTTTGCTTGATGCCAGTAGTGTTTTGATATCACTCGCTGTTTGATCTGCGGTAGCACCTGATTCAATACCATCCAGCTTAGAATGGTCTGCTGTTGTAAAGTTTTCATCAGTTTGTGACGCTACAGCGAAGTCTATCGTACCATCAGCGTCTTGATATGTTACTGTAATACCTGATTCAGTGTTACCTGTAAGCATACCACCTACAATATCCTGAATTTCCTCATCAGTCTGATCTGCAGTAGCACTTGCTTCAATACCATCTAACTTTGCATGATCTGCGGTGGTGAAGTTTTCGTCAGTTTGAGATGCTACAGTAAAGTCTATAGTACCATCATCGTCTTGATATGTTACTGTAATACCTGACTCAGTGTTACCAGAGAGCATAGCTCCCACGATGTCCTGAATTTCCTCATCAGTCTGATCTGCGGTAGCATTTGACTCAATACCATTGATTTTTGTGTGGTCTGCATCAGTAAAAACGTTGCTATCAGTAGCATTTTCAACTAATGTTCTTATCTCAGCAGCAGTCTGATCGGCTGTTGCACTTGCTTCTATACCTGAAAGTTTTGTTGAAAGAGCATCAGTAAACGCATTTGTATCACTCTCTGCTTCGTATAATGACTTTATTTCAGAACCAGTCTGGTCTGCTGTAGCACTCGCTTCTATAGCATTTAGCTTAGTATGGTCATCGTCAGTAAATACGTTACTATCACTAGCACTTTCAACTAAAGTACGAATTTCTGCTGCTGTCTGATCGGCAGTCGCTGAACTTTCAATTCCATCTAATTTTGTACCATCAGTTGCTACGTCTCTACCGTCCACTGTACCAGATACGGTTATGTTGCCCGTAACGTCGATACCTGCGGTGAAGTCATGGTTGCCTGTTGATGTAATAGGTCCATTACTTGCTACTGCAACTGATGCAGTTCCGTTTTCGATGGTTGTACTATCAATAGCAGTGGTAGATGTGCTTGTTATCTGACCCTGTGCATTGACAGTTATAATAGGTATTGCAGTTGATGATCCTACTGTTCCAGCCGATACGCCTGAGTTTGCTAGCTTGGCACTCGCAATAGAACCTGCCAATTGTGCATTGGTTATGGTACCAACCAGTGATGATGTAGGATAATCTGTTGCATCACTCAAGTCGAATGCTGGTGTATTGTTTGTACCACCTAATGACAGTGACACACCACCGAATGATATAGTAGCATTTGCTAATTGTGAGTTTGCTATCGTACCACTCAGACTACTGGTAGGATAATTTGTTGCATCACTCAAATTGAATGCTGGAGTTGCATCTGCTGCTCCGAGTGCTACTGATACACCACCAAATGATACTGAACTATTTGCTAAATTGCTATTTGTTAATGCTGTGTCGAACGTCGTCGTTCCATCGACTGTCAAATTCCCATGAAGTCGTACGTCAGACTTAAAGGTCGAGACACCAACAAATGTGGATATTCCAGCGATAGTCTGAGTCAGTCCACCTACTTTGGATAAAACTCTTCCTCTTGACATAACGGGTATTTAGATTCCTGTGCTTGTGTTATTTATACTTCAGTTAGACTGATTTTATATTTCTTGCCAGTAATATTGTTTAGCATGTAGATATTTTCGTCTCCTTCTTGTAATGTCCAACTACCAGAGGTGCCATCTACTTCATTTACTCTTGAACCAACGTTTGAGAAATGCATGTCAGCAGCGTAGAAATCAGTGGCATGAATCTCATTAAATTTAAGAGTGCTTGACCCCAAACTTCTTATACCACTAACATCTGGTAACATACTACCTTTGAGTGTTATGTTAGTAACAGTGATATTAGGATCACCAGTCAATCCAGTACATGAACCTGCAAATGATGCAGCAGTTAGTGTATTGGTTGAGGGGTTATACTTTAGATCGGTGTCAGTTCTGATTGTCTCACCACTACCACCTGCAGTGTCTACAAATGTTATGAAGTGATCAGCAGCAGTGGTATCTGTTGCTGTAATATCAACCAGTGATGTTACCACATCAGTAAGTGCTGAACCATCAAGAGCAGGTAGAGCACCAGACAAATTACTTGATGCTACAGTTCCACTAAATGATGTTGCTGATAATTGACCTGATGTTGAATCAAATGTCAATGCAGTGTTTGATTTTACTCCTTGATCACCCGTAGCATTATTTACGAATAGAATATGAGTGGTACTATCAGATGTTTCATCTGAGACGGCTACCTGAGATGCTGGACCTGTAAGATCCCCCACAAATGAGGAGTATGTTGCTGTGACACCAGTCAGGGTGTGTATACTATTAGTTCCTGTGGACGTTACGTTACCTGTGAGATTACCTGTAATGTCTCCGTGAACTGCCCCCGTGTGTATCCCAGATGAATTACCAGTCAATTCACCTGTAACATTTCCAGTTACATTTCCAGTTACATTTCCAGTGACATTTCCTGTAAGATTACCAGTTACATCCCCTGTTAGGTCTCCTGTGACATTACCAGTTACGTCTCCTGTGACAGCTCCTGTGTGTGTTCCCTCAGAGTTTCCTGTCACAGCACCAGTTATATTACCAGTAACATTACCAGTAACATTACCCGTAAGGTTTCCATCAAACACTGGTGCTGATGCGATACCACTCACACTGAGGTGTTGTACATAGAATGGTGAGTGTGGAGCTAGTGATGCTATGCCAGCAGTGGGTGAACTTACTGTAAGACCTACACCAAGTCTTATTACGTTGATCTCATCAGCCAACTCAAAACCCTGTGCATCCTCAAACTTTATACTAGAATCAGCGACAGAGAATATTGATGCTATACCTGATGTATTATCTCCTACGGGCACGGCCATGAAGGATAGACCCATACCCACTCTTATTGTGGTTATACCAGTATTTCTTGTAAAATCGTTAGCGTCTTCAAAGTCTAATTGGTTTTTCTGAATATGTACTGTGGAGACACCAATTTGAATCGTACCACCTACACCTGTATTTTCTTTCGCTTCTGTTACAAATACACCATTACCTGTAAAGTTTAGTCTGGTAGTTGATCCAGCAAAACCAACAGGAGTTACACTTTGGTCTTGAACAGTGAATCCAAATGCCGAACCACCACCACTACCTGAAGGTGGTGCTTGCCAAAATCTTTCACCATTTGTGTTAGCATATAATATAAACTCATTATTACTTGGTAAACCTAAGTTTGGTTCTGCCTCTTCCAGACCAAGAAAGGACGGGAATCCATTTGTTTGATTTCTATGCGTTGATAAACCAGCATAACTGGTTACACCAACTCTACCTGAAAGAAGTCTTGCCATTACTTAGCGTTCTCCAATATGCTAATTATGCATTTTTGTGTGTTCAAGAAATCACCCTGAATCTTGAGCACGTCACCTGTTTCTAATACTAATCTTCCATCCATGAATGACATTGCATCCTGATGTGGCACTCGTGCTAGTTCTACAACAGGAGTGTCTACAGCACCTCTACTATGATATACACTGAATGATGTGACTGATGAACTCGTTCCCACATTTGCTACATTACCATATATGATTAGTGATGATACGCCTGGTGGGCATGTGTATATACCAACCTTCGCTGTGGTCAGTGTGTGAGTTACCGTCTTGAATTTATTTAATGGAATCGCAGCCATTTAGAATTGTCCTCCGAGAGCAATGATAAGTGGAGTAAGTTGAGATTGAATGCTCTTCTTGAAAGCATCGCCTGATATATCACCTGTTTGTTGATTTATGGTGAAGTTGTCACCAACTTTCAGGTTACCTCTTTCATCTGTAGATGTGTAGACAACCTTACCACCTTCCTCTGATATCGCTTGGTTTGCAGGTATCGATACACCACCCTTACTAGGACGTGCTGTATTGATGTCAAGACCTGAACCAACATGCTCAAATGTATATGAGGATGCGAGTATCAATGACTGTTTGGCGAATGGAACAGTCGAACCAATACCGACAGCGTTTGGTAACGTTTGGTCGATAGTGATTGTAGAGACACCAGATGTAACAGGTGTCGCACTATTTATAGTATAATAGACGGGTGCCATTGTAGCACTCGCTGTCGCAGTGACTCCTGAGGTTGGAGCAGCAATTGTCACCGTGGGTGCTCCACGATATTGTGATCCAGTTGCATTGACTTCTACTGAAGTAACACTACCAAAACCACTTATAACAGCAATACCCTCTGCTGTGCTACCACCAGGTCCTGTGGGGTCAGTTATGGTAATAACAGGTGGGTTTGTATTTGTATATCCTGAACCTGCATTAGTGACAGATATACTTCTTACATTATTAAACAACTCACCAAGATAGAATGCCTGACCTGTGTGTGGTCTACTGGTCAAACTACCTACTGTAATTATATTATCTTCTACAATACCTACAACTGACACCGCACCAGTTTGAACTACAGTACCAACACCTGATGCAACCAATCCTCTAGTTCCAAATGAAGCATTTGAATTGTTTACATCACACTGTGCTCCTGACACAGCAGTGATACCTGTAACATTACATATAGTGAATATTGATACTAATTGTGCATAAGCATTGTTGCTTACAGTAACACCTATGCCACCTTGATTATACTGTGTGTATGAGTCAACGTTCATTGACTTCAGACCTTCAGCATGTGAACCATCAATCTTTAGACCCTGACTATTTGGTATAAAGTTTGTACAATTTCTAATATATGGTGACTGTGTGATAATACCTGCTGAACCGTCAGGTGGGAAAGCAATCACAGCTCCTGTGTTTGCAGCACCTACGAAAGATAAGTTCTGAAAGAGTGTTCCATTCTTAGCATGGAATAAATCTACACCTGTATTAGAAGGTGTAATTTGTGTCTGTCTTAGATCATCACCATCAATACTTACATTGTTTGGTACGATAACTGGATTATCTTCTGTATATAAACCTGCAGCAACTCTTATAGTATCACCAGTCTGTGCCATGGTGCATGCTGCACCTATGGTTCTCTTAGCTGTCTTGAGTGTAAATCCATCAAATCCATCATCTCCATCAGCATTGACGTGAATTATATTTGTGACACTAGCACCTGCACCAACCCATACTAATTCTCCCGTATCACTTGCTGCTAAAATACTCTTAGCAATACCAACTGCACCTGTTGAGTCAAGGAATGTACCACCTATTTGTACATATCCATTGGCACTATCGCCTGGTGCTCTTGCAACTTGTAGTAAATATTCTGGAAGTGTGCTTCCTATACCTACACGTTTATTTGTGGGGTCATAAACAAAGTTGTCAGCACCTTGGAATTTACCATTCGATGCTTTCTTGAACTGTATTGAATTATTAGCGTCAGAAGCAAGTGTATAAATTTCTGCCTGATCTGACCAATCTACATTGTTACCACTATTTGCCGATATAAGTACAATTCCATTTGTACCTGCCGAACCTGATCTATCCTTGATTGCTCCCTGAAATTTAGCACCACCAATCACATCAAGGTTCTCTGCAGGTTGTGTGCTTCCTATACCTACCTGACCAGCTGCTAATACACCGTCAAAATTAGCAGTTGTTGCTACATCAAGACCATATTTGGCATCAGTTTTACCAATACCTGTCTTATTCGTTTGAGCATCAACAACCAGAGCGTCATCACCGACCTCTAGTCCTTTCTCGACAGCAAACTTCTTATTTACTGATGCCATTTACCAGTGCACTCCTAAGTATTTGTATTTATCAACTGATACGCATGATGTAAGCGATAGCATAATATGGAGGTAGGTTCTTATTAGTGACACTCTCTCCATCTGCAGGTGTTGCAGCAGTCAATGTAAGACTTCCACTCTGTCCTATCTGGTCACCAGATGTAGAACTTGGTGTAGAATTATTAGCAGCAAAATCTTGAACACCTGTATTATCAAGAACGTAACCACCTGATGCGTCAGCATCAACTGCACCTGTGGTCTGAGTTGAGTGTCTGACGGGGTGACCGTGACTTCCACCAGTAGCAGTGTGGGTGTGTGTTGGTACAATAGCATCTGCACTACCACCTGTGTCGCCAGCAGCATATGAACTACCTCGACCAACAATAAACTTATCAATTAGATCTGGTGTCCCATTACTACCATTACAGAGAGCCCAGTTTGATGGTACATTACCATCGGTGCCCGACCACATTATGATACCACCAATAGGTATAGTACCATTTCCTACGAAATCACCTGCAGTGCATGTTCCAGTTATGCTGGCATCATCTGTTGATGTGAGTTGCTCTGCTGTCACTGTTCCAGATGCAGTTACGTTCGCTCCATTCACAGCACCTGTAGCAGTGACATTCACACCTTGAATACTTCCACTTGTGCTCTGAATACTTCCAGTAGCAGTGATAGAGTCATCTACTTGAAGATCATCGGTGGAATGAAGATGTTCCACAGTTGTTATACCAACAACAGAAAGATTTCTTCCTATCGTAGCATCAACACCTACAGTGGCATTATTATCTACTGTAAGTGTGTGAGCTGTCAGTGTTGATCCAGCGAAGCTAAGAGCTGAGGAGTCTTGCAACCTTCCAGATGTACCTATGGTAACAACACGTCCTACAGTAAGATCATCTACTATTAGACCACCTACACTCGCAAGAGATGCAACTGTCAAGTCTTCAGAACCGTCACATATTGTCTGACCTATCGCTATATTATCGACTGCATAATGTTGTTTACCGTTCTCTACTGATACAGGACCAAAGCGTTGCCACTTTTCAGTACCTGCATCATTAGTTTGAACCCATCCAATATATCCACCACGATTTACTGATGTAGCAAATAATATATTGTCGCCTGTCTGTGATGATGGTGGTTCAGTCTCTTGTATACCAGCAAATACTTGCTTACCTATCGCACCTGTTCTATTACCTCTTAATTTAAGGTCAATGACATCTGTATTAGAATTACTATAGAAATTCTGATTGACAGTAACATTATCAAATGCAGCAACTGTAGGTAATTGTGCTGTTGGTGCTGACACAGAAGTTGTATCAAACTCATCAATGGTTGATACCTCCTCACCTGTAAGAGCATCTATCTTCTTACGCCCTATGAAGAACTCACCCTTGTCATTCATAGCAGTATAGACTACTAATCCACCACGAGTCTGCTCTGACTGTGCTAATATTTGCTCATCATTGTCAAGAACTCTATCTTGAACCTGTGGCATCGCAGTTGAATAGTTACCAGGTCCAAACCCAACGTATTCAAATGTGTGTCCTGATGCACGTATCAATGAGTTTCTACGTGTTTCAACGGGGATGACCTTTATTTTTGTTGCTGCTACACTCTTGACATGTGATGTGGCATTTGTGCCTAAAGCACCCCTTATAATTTTTGTTCTATTTTTATCTGTAATTCTTACTATCTCATCTTCAATTTGTAGATAATCACCTCTCTTGAGCATTGATCTGTCTACTAAGTTTATAGAGGTAGATGTTGCAGTAATAGCACTATTCAGTTCAGTTACAAACCCACCGTAAATTGGCATGGTCTGATTGAAACCTTTAGCACTGATTCCAGATCCATATGCAACAGCAGATGCACCAGAGAAAGCAGGTTGTGATGCAGTTCTACCAATATTGACCTTCAATGAAGATCCATATCCCACTCTATCTGTGATAGTATGAGTGCCATTGTAAACTGAGTTTGCATCTTGTATGACTATCTCATCACCTCTTCTTAGACCTATGTCAGATTGTAAGGTAACTGTGGCTATACCACTCAATCTGTCATGAAGAATATTTGTAACAGCAGTTGATACACCAACGTGATAAATGAATCCTTCAGATGCAGAGAAATTATTATCAGCATTACCATTGTATGATATACGTGTGGTGCTATCTACACTTGTTATCCTCTGTATACCATTATAATTATCACTACCGACTCCTATGACCTGTATAACATTACCTGTAGCATCATTGATAGAACCAACAGTTACTGCACAGTCTGTAACAGATCCAGATGGTCTGAATGGTACACCACTTACTTGTAGTATGTCACCTGCTACGTATCCTGAACCATGATTATTGACTTCTGCACTTGTTATCGTACCACTTGCACCAACTGTTACATCTATTGTCGCACCTCTACCATTTCCACCTGTTAGTGGAGCGTTGTAATAAAATTCAGCGTTACCACTACTTGTACCATATCCTACACCACCTGTTATATTGATTAGGGCACTGACACCATTTAGTCCATGATCATAAACTGTGTCTATACTAATAGTACCAGATGAGTGAACACCCCCAGTAATACCTATACCTAAATTTGTTTCTTCAATAAAACTATGTACAAGTTCTTTGGTTATACTCCTTTCAGGATTATTAGTTTTGACTTGTCCTATCTTCTCTCTAAGTGCGTGTGATACTGCTGCAGCTGGATCAAAATCTAAATTATCAACATTCGTTTTAGGTTTTAGATTATTGATGTTTTGAGCGAAGTAGTTTGCTGTAGTAGAGAATGGTGTTACACCTGGTTGTGCAATATAACCTAAAACAGTAAGGTCATATATTCCATCCTGTACATCTTTTTTGAACTCTTGAACCTCTTCATTGTTGAAGATTTGATATGTCTTATTAAACTCTCTCTTAGTAAAGAACGGAGCGAATGTTCTACCAGACCCTACAATAGATTGATCATGTCTTGTATATGGTATATTTGTAGTAATGGTGCTTATACCACCAGGATTTGTATTGATTCCAATATTGAAGATGGTGTCAGCACCAACACCTGTGACCTCAAATAATCCATTAAATCCTATATTATCAACACCATTTTCATTGTTACCACTTCTTAGTCTACTTACTTCTACAATATTACCAACTTTCAATCTATGAGCATTTTGTGTGGTTATGATACCAGAATTACTACTAGAATCCCATGAGGCATCAACAATGGCATTGTTTATTCTTAGATTTGATACAGAGTTGAGGTCTGTATTATCATTCTTATAGAATGTATCATCTATAAGTGTAGCTGATTCTTGTAGTGAGAAACCATTTGTAGGTGCTGATGCTGTGGTAGAGTCATCAGGAACAACAAATCTTACACGGTATATTTTCTCTAGATCTTTTCTTGTGTCGGGAGTTCTTACTATAAATGTATTGTTTGTATCTACTGTAACTACACCTTGATTTGTTACAATTGCAGAACGTAATGAGTTAGCAGCACCAACGTTTACATACCATCCATTAGTTGTGTCATACTGTATTGGGTGACCTGGTTCACCAGGTTCTTTACCCTCCACTGTCGATTTTACTTTTATCTTACCACCAAGATTGTTTATACCAGTAAGAGCACTACCTGCTGTTGCATTATTGAAAGTAGTAGCTATCTTTATCTTATCAGTGTCTAAACCATCAGTGATAATAAAATAATCTCTATCACTCTCAATGTTGTCAGGTAGAGATCCTGTATCAGAATGGAAACGGACTTTCTCACCTGTGTTGAATTTATGTACATCCTCAAGAGTTATTATATTACTGGTAATAGAGTTGATACCAGAATTACTACCCACGAATACTTCCTTCTTACCAGAAACCCATGTATCAGTGTCAGAATCAGGTCCTGGCATGAGTATTTCTGCACCGTATACAATATTTTGTATGGAGCAGAATAACTTATCATTCCTTTTATTACCTACAGTAAATCCACTTGCTGTTTTGACAGGCACTGTGTCCTTGACTTTATAATTAGACAAGTATAATTGAGTGTCAGTAGAGACACCAATCGTAGCTTGAACATCAATGGATATCCAGTTTACATCCTCAGTCTTATCAAAAGTCTTTTTAGGTGGTACTATGCCTGTAATATACGCTTTGTCATCTTTGATAAATGCTTGAGATTTGAATCCATCTGACTCAAGTGCGGTGTGACCGAAGTTTGAGTTGGAGTTTGTAAGTGATATATCACCACCAGACTCAGTAACAAACTGTTTCGCATAACCAACAGCAAAACAAGATACGACCTGTAGCACAGAATCTCTTGTGACCTTGATGTGGAAATTCTCATATTCAGGTTTATACAGTGCTAGACCATCAGTGTGTAGTGTGACTGATGAACCAAGTGTTGCTTGGTCTTGCCATGTACCTGAAGTTTTGTTATATTTTACAAACGCATTGTCATCTTTCTGTAGACCTATACCAGTGAACTGTGCACAGACCATAGATTTGAAACCAGTTGCCTTGCTACCATCAGACAACATACCACACATACCAAACACTGAACGTAGAGAACAGTTGAATACATATGGAGATGCCGATGTAACACTATCACTCTCAACAATTACGATGGGGGCAAGTCCTGTAAGTGATGGTGTTGCGGTGGATGGTGGTGCAACAGGAACTGAATATGTAAATGATGTTGTGCTAAGAACCTGAGATACAACATGACTACCATCATAGTCACTATTACTGACACCATTAATGATAATGGGTGTCTCAACATTTAGATTGTGCTCAGTTTTTGTTATAACTGTAACGATAGTCGTTGCAGTGGCAGACGTTGCATCTGTACCAGAGAATATGTCTTGTATTTCTAAATCACCAAGTCTTGATATGGCACCAACTATACGTGATTCATCTACAGTTCTTTGGAAGTCAGTGTTTGCAGGGTAGTTAGGTAGTGCTCTACCACTATTTGTACCATAAGCAAGAGTCAACTTAGCATAATACATGTCTAAGTCAGTATTTCCCTTACCCTCTATCGTATTATTACCATCAGCGAACTCAAAACAAGTTAGTTTGTGGTGTGAATAGTTTGGAGAATATACATTACTGGTGTAGTCTTTGAATATTCTGTCTGCTGGATCACCATCAAATAAACTAAAGTTGAAGAAGAAACAACCACCAGTTACTCTGAATATTGCTGTTCTTTCTATGTTATCATTGTCTGGTTGTGGTATAAATTTCGGTCTTATCTTTGTTTTTCTAAGGTCAGTACCTATAATAGAGGTACCTCTGGGTAATATTACTCCACCATGAACTGAGTTGAAGTGATATAATACATTGTCTGGATCTTGTATATCAAACTTTGTTCCAATTGATAACTCACTTATTGACGCTGCTGTGCCATTGACATCAGTGACATTACCACTATCATCAATTACAAAACCAGGTCTATTATCAATATAGTGCACACCAGGTGACACCATAATAGATGTTTTATCAAACTTATCGTTATCCTTTCCTAATTGATATGAGAATCTAGCAGATTCTATCAGTGCTCTTTGTATTGTTTTGAACGGACGAGTTCTGGAATTACCAGTGTTGCTAACATCATCTGTCGCATCAAGTTCTTCGGGGTTTACGTATATGACGTTACCCTGTACATTCTTTAGAAAATTTTCTAGTCTACTTAGTGGCATTTACTACCTTCTGACACCATTCCTTCAACTTATTTATACTCGTCAGATTCGAGGTATCTTCTGGACTAATGGTAAGAGGTCAGATTCTACCTTATCTACAATTTTATCAAGAATATCAATATCTATTCCCATGAATGGAGGAGTAACTCCAAGAAGTCTCAACAAACCATCTACAAACAGTGCTAATGTAGTAAAACCTAATATCATACTTATGACAGTTGCATCTCTATTATGCTTACGCATTGACTCCTCATCAATACGTCTTGCCTCATCTACCGCATCCTTAATCAACATATCAACTTCTGTCTTGGTATAGAATTGACCAACAACAGGTATATTATGAAATTTTATATCTGATAGCGGAAACTTAGACATAAACTACTTTGATTTCTTTATCTATCTCTTCTGCCATCTTTGCAACCTCTAATACTCTCATAAACTGATCAACGTCCTTACACTGTATCTTTTTAATTTCTGCATCTGAACCAAATAATCTAAAATATCTTCCAGTCATAGAGATTTCTAGACGGTCAACAAACTGATCAGTGAACATTTGATTTTTAGTAACTTCACCTATAATAGCACACCTGTGCTCAAAGTCAAATATCAGTCGTGCGGTATTGTTCATGACCATCATCTTCTTCGATAGTGATAACTACCTTTGACTGTGCATGCACATGGTAGTATGCATTGATAGAACCGCCAGAACCATTTCTGACAATAACCCTTGCTCCATACTCTATGCGATCTACAAACAACTCCTGTGCTACACCTATTGGTGTAAGTTGAACACATAATGTCTCAGGGTCAATGTTACCAACCATATAATCTGGTAACTCAATAATACCATCGATTTTTACGATGCCACAAGTTTCAAGCGTTTCATTCATGGTTTTTTACTCAGTATAGCACACTATCGAGAGTATGCAGGGTCATTGTAATCTTGATCTGGGTAATCCCAACATTCTTTACCTTCATATTCTACCACAAGTGGGTTCACATCTTTTCTTTCTCCATACACATGATAGAAACAATCGGTAACACCTTCTAAAGTTATCTTACTATCATCCCATTCTTTTACTATAATATCTTGTGCTGATCCAACTGGTTGTGTTTGAACGGTGATAGTATCAATCACCACTAGGTCTTTCCAGTAATCTGGTAGAGCAATTTCATTGTCTTGTGTTCTACCTCTAAAATATACACCAACCTCAGGTCCTTCAATACAAGCATATCTGAGTCTATGTCCTTCTCCCTTACTGGGATGTACCATGTCAAATGGTTTTGGTTTAGCATCAGCAACACCAAATCTAGCAGCAAGTCTACCCTTATTACCTCCATCTATATCACCTGTGACAAACAAATCACCATCTATTACTACTGCATTGACACCTTGAGCACCACTACCATTACCGACTATACTTACATCACCCTCTACATCTAAAGCTCTACCCTTCATCTGTGGCACAAACTTTTGAAGACCTATATCTGTACCAATATTAACATGACCGAAAGCAATATCACTGTGCTCACCAAGAAAGACAGGTCCAACTGCTGCAAGTGTGCCATTATAAGGTTTGTCACCATCTAATGTTTCCTTAGATTGGTCTGTTTTTGGATCTTCAGCACCAATATAAATCTTACCTGCGTCTATGTCTCTTATACTTGCCATTATCCTTTCAAAGTTTTTGTCTGATTATCTATGTAAGTTTGGAACGCTGCAGGTGTCAACTTAGATATGGGTTCATGTATTCTCACACACTGACCCATAAGTATTGTCCACCCCACAGAATGTGATAGAATTCTCTCTTTCGCATCTATAGTAATATTGTCAGCAGTCATAAGAACATTATTGTCTGCGTCTATGCGAATATCATGTTTTGCTTTGAGATTGATACCATCTTCACTGGCATTCAGTGCTTCCATTTTAATCTTGTTCGCACTAACAGTAAACTCACCTGCCACATCTATGTGCAAATCACCCTCAGATTTTATTACAAGTTTACCGTCTTTACATGCCTGTAGGATCATTGACCCTCTTGTCTCCTGTTCACTATCATCATCACTTGATCGTAGTTCAAAACCACCATCCTTGAATAATCTTAGTGCATTTGCACTACCACCATACAAACCAATATCCCTTGGTCTTTCTACATCTTTATCTTTCTCATCACCCATAGTGATGTGACCACACTCAGGGTGTTGTATAATAATTGGTGGAAATTTTGGTTTATCTGACATTAGTAGAATCTAGGGCAACTTATAACTCGTATGAGTTCTGTTTCTGGTGCAACAGGATCTGTATAATCATCTCTTTTCACAAATCTAGTTATAGCTCTTACATCTGCACCTATTCCAGTATTTGTTTCAACTGTCAATTCTGGTACTTTTACAAGACCTAGATCTATTTTACCACTTACTCCAACTATTCTACCATTTTCTATCACAGGGGTCAAGCATTGCCCACTCTCACTACAAATAAGATCCCCTTCTTCATACCCTATTCCTGTAGATACTATATCAATACCCTCAACCTGTCCAATAACATCAACACCCTCAGTGTCTGATATACTATCGGGTGTAAGGTATCCACCACCAGAATTAGTTACTATAAGATTGACTACTTGTCCATTCTCTATAACTGCTTTAGCAGTAGCACCTTTACCATTACTACAATCATCAAAAACTGAGACAAATGGTGGTTTAGTATATCCTCCACCAAAAGATTTCATGTTGACACCCACTACCTGACCTATAGAGTTTATAACAGCATCAGCAGCAGCACCCAATCCACCACCACCAAATATTTCTATCCTAGGAGGTCCGCAAACTTTACTTGATACATTACACCCACTAACTAAACCTTCTAATGGATTTGAACCTGAGAAGGAACCCACAGCATCACCTATACTTAGTTGTGGGAATGCACTACCAACTAATGAATCAAGTGCTCCTGTCAAACCACTACCACTAAGTGTTGTGAATTTGTTGAGAAGACCATTAAAGTTTAATACTTTCTTAGGATCAGGACCTACATTTGTCATGAAATCTGCTGGATCTGTCTCACATGTGTTTCCTTCACAAGAAAATAAAGCAAGAGCAGTCTGTGCCATTTCCATTGCTTTTGTCATCATAGATGAGAATGCTGGCATTGCTGTTCCTGATAATTTACTTATAGCAGATATCGCAGGACCTATGGCACTTTGGATTTTATCAGTCAAATTAGACATTAAACCACTAATGAATTGTTCTGCAGCACAGAGAGGTATATTCAGTATGTTTCCTAGCAATCCTTTTATAAAATCACTCACAAAATTCTTCAATCCATTCAATATATTCTCTATTAGACAAAATACATCATCCTTTGCTTTCTTTATTTCAAGATCTTTGATAAGTTTGTCAGGGTCAAGGAAATCAATCGCAGCGTCTACCTTGCCATTTATTTCTTCAAATAACTTATTTCTTGCTTTTCTTACTATACCTGACATGGCACCTGAGATTTCTTTTGACACCTTGTTTATTTCTTTATCCATGTTGACAATTCTATTCAACACTGGATCAATATACCCGTCCGCAAATTTTTCAAGTCTGTTTATTTCATCAAAAAACCCCTGCAATGACTTTGTTATATCACCTGTTGATGCTGCTGGAGTATCACATACAACTGGCACCTTAGTTTTATAAGTCTTATTATCATAAACCTTCTCTATAGTACCAATTCTTTCTCTAGCCTCATTTATAATTTCTGAGTTACTATTGACAATCGTACCAGATTTTTTCTGTTTCTTCTGACCTTCGATTGTAGTGTGTTTACCATACTTTACAGACTCATCTATACCTATTGGTTTGAATCCTGATGTGCCATTTTCTAATACTTTTTTGAAGTCTTCTACTTCTTCTATGTTATAGTTGGCAAAGAATGATCCAAATACAACAGGTTGTTGTGCCTCCTCTCCATCAAGGAAAAACCCAACAACCATCTCACCACCCTGTAATCCAAATGATGTTCCTCCATTGAAGTTACCTGCTCCAAACTGAGGTGACACAAGAAAATGTGCCCAAGGTAAATCTTCATCCGATATACCACCCTCACCACTGTTCTCACCAGGATGATATCCTAGTATTCTTATCTTTGCTCTAAATCCATTATCAAAGTTCTGATTGTTCTCTGTACGCCAAACTTTGTCAGGGGCTACTTGTCCAATAAACCACTGGAATCCATCCTTACCAAAGAATTCAATATTAGATTGACGTGTAAGCATTAGTCATCATATACCAGACACTCTGGTTCATCGGGATGTAGGTCACAGAATACTTCTAAGACATTAGGATCATGATGATCACCTGCCTTGATCTCATCTTTGTGATGCTCT
>Ga0163179_10001518_pt1 | contig 16459 bp, 16 predicted proteins | sample AtlANTMetagenome_FD_109643 | JGI IMG/M metagenome (GOLD analysis project Ga0163179, IMG submission 109643) | Marine eukaryotic phytoplankton communities from the Atlantic Ocean - Atlantic ANT 2 Metagenome | ecosystem: Environmental > Aquatic > Marine > Oceanic | place: North Atlantic Ocean... | reverse complement strand
AGTAAATCATGTTTTTGAAAAAGTTATGAAGGTGAATTTTTGGGGTTCCGTGTATTGCGCTAAATATGCTTTGCCATATATATTAAAAAATAAAGGTTCTATTGTGGGTGTTTCTTCTATAGCTGGACATAAAGGATTGCCAGGAAGGACAGCTTATTCAGCTTCAAAATTTGCTTTACAAGGCTTTTTAGAAGCTTTAAGAATAGAAAATTTAAATAAAAATTTACATGTGTTAGTTATTTCTCCTGGGTTTACTAATTCGAATATTAGAAAGAAAGCTCTTCAAGGAGATGGCGTGGAGCAAGGAGAAAGTCCCCGAAAAGAAAAGAACATGATGTCTTCTAAAAAAGTTGCTTTATATATGGCAGGTGCTATTGAAAAAAGAAAAAATAATTTGGTTTTGACTAGTAATGGTAAGTTGACGGTTTTTTTAAATAAATTTTTTCCTGCATGGGTAGACCGGCTCGTCTTCAAACACATGTCTAAAGAACCAGATTCTCCTTTTTGATTATATGAATATATTTTTTTTAGGTTATATGGGTTGTGGTAAAAGTTTTTTTTCTAAAAAACTTGCTAAATTGCTTTCACAAGAATCCATTGATTTAGATTTTCAGATAGAAAAAAAAGAAAAAAAAACTATTAGTGAGATTTTTTTAAATAAGGGTGAAAATTATTTTAGGAAAAGAGAGTCTATGGAATTAAACTTAATTCTTAAAACCAAAAAAGATTTTATACTTGCTTCTGGAGGCGGCACACCCTGTTTTTTAAAAAATATTGAATTAATGAATAGATTTGGTCTGACTATATATCTCAAAAAAGATCCAAATAGTTTATATAATTTATTAATTAATTCTAATCAAAAAAGACCTGTTTTCGATAGTTTTGAAACAAAAGATGAGTTTTTTAATAATTTTAATAAAAGAAAAAAATTTTACCTTAAAAGTAAATTAATAATTGAGTGTGATTTTTTATCAAACTCAGAAATTTTAGATCAAATAAATAATAAATTAAATGAATATAGATTTAAGAAGTGATACAGTTACAATTCCTTGTAATAAAATGCTAAAAAAAATGATGTCGGCCAATGTTGGAGATGACGTTTGGGAGGAAGATTTCAAAGTTAAGGAATTAGAAAAAAAGCTATCCTCTATTTTTGGTATGGAGTCAGGTTTGTTTTGTCCATCTGGGACTATGACCAATCAAATTGCAATTAGGGTTCATACTAAAATAGGAGACCAGGTTATATGTGATTCTTCATCACATATTTATAATTATGAGGGTGGGGGTGCTGCTTCAAATTCAGGAGTTTCTATTAAATTAATAGATGGAGATTTAGGTAAGATTTCTTTAAATCAAATAAAATCTTGTATTAATCCTGATGACCCTCATTATCCCAGAACGAAATTAATTGCTTTAGAAAATACATCTAATAAAGGTGGGGGTAGCTGTTATGATATGCGATCTATTATAGAAATTTCAAATTTTTGTAAAAAAAATAATTTTGGAATTCATTTAGATGGAGCAAGAATTTTTAATGCATTAGTTGCTACTAATCAAAATCCTATTGAATATGGAAAAGCTTTTGATTCTATTTCCATTTGTCTTTCAAAGGGCTTAGGGGCTCCAATAGGTTCTGTTTTATTAGGAAAAAAAGATTTTATATATAATGCAAAAAGAGTAAGAAAAACATTAGGTGGAGGGATGAGACAAGTTGGTTATTTAGCTGCAGCGGGAATTTTTGCTTTAGAAAATAATATTAATAGATTATTAGATGATCATAAAAGAGCTAGTCGTATATATGAAGTGCTATTGAATTGTAAGTTTGTAAAGTATGTCAAGCCCTGTGAAACAAATATTATTATTTTTCAATTACATTCTCAGTATATTTCTAATACTTTAAAAGTGTTAGATCAAAATAAAATTTTATACTCTAGGTTTGGAGAAGATATGATTCGATTTGTAACACATCTTCATTTTACTGATAAACAACTTGTCAGTTTAATAAAAGTTTTGAATTCGTTAAATTAATTCAGAAAAGCTCCATCTTTTTTATTTCCAAAAACCACCTTTATATGCTCCTCAAGTGTTGTTGATAATTCTAGTCCTACATAATTTACTCCAACTGGAAATATATTATGGTTTCTGTTTATAAGAATAGCAGTTTTCAGTTTCTTGACATTATAATTTAACAGTTCTTTTATTGCATAAATTATTGTTTCACCTGATTTCAAAACATCGTCAATTAAGATAACAGTTTTTTTTCCTGGATTTATTTTTTGAGAAAAAGTAGCTTCATTTTTGTTTTTTTTATTTAAGCTCATTTTTGTAATATTTACTTTTAAATTAGATTTTTCGGCAATCTTTTTTCCGATTTTTTTTGCAATAATGAATCCATTTTTTTCCAACCCAATTAACTCTATTTCTTTTTCTTCCAAATTAGTTTCAATAATCTCGAAGCTCATTCGTAGAATTTTATGTTCTATCTGTTCTTTTGTTAAGATGGTTTTCATTTTCAATCTAAATATACAATCTTTTGGTCTTTTTCTAACAAGCTAATTGTTTCTATATGATATGTGTGAGGGAATTGATCGATAATGGAAAATTTTATTAATTTATATCCAGATTGTATTAAAAAATTTAAGTCTCGGGATTTTGTAGAAGGGTCACACGAAACATATATTATTCGGTTCGAATTTAATCGAATTATTTTTTTTAAACTTTTCTTTGAGACTCCAGGTCTTGGAGGGTCTAAAATAATACAGGTTATTTTATTTTTAAAAGAAGGATTCAATTCTATTATTTTTCCTACATCACCTGTAAAAAAGGAAACATTTTTTATGTTATTTTTTTTAGCACTTTTTTTTGCATTTTCAATAGCATCTTTTATAATATCAACACCGATAACTTTAATGTTTTCGTTTTGTTTTGCAATTACTTGTGCTATAGTACCTGTTCCACAAAATAAATCTAAAATTAATCCAGATTTTTTTCGCTCGTTTTCAAAAATATAATCATGAACCTTTAAGTATAGTTTTTCTGCTGCTTGGGGATTTGTTTGAAAAAAACTACTCATGCTAATTTCAAAATTTAGACCTAGTATTCTTTCATTAATTTTATCATTTCCAAATAAAATATTTGATTCTGTTTTAGAATAGTCTACTCTGTCTGATATGTTATCATTTATTGTGTGAATTATTCCGTGGATTCTGCTTTGGTGAATTGATGATATTTTTTTTACAAAATCTTCAGTGTTAAATTTTTCTATATTTTCTGAGCTTGTTATTAACTCAATTAAAAAATTATTATTATCTACACTTTTTCTGATGATTAAATTTCTAAAAAACCCTTTTTTTTGAGGGATATTCCATGCAGGTAAATTAGTAGATATACAGTATTCCTTAATCTTTTTTATAGAGTTTTCCCATTTTTCATCAAATAGCCCAGAGTCTTTTTCTAAATCCTCAACAATCCACCATGTATTTATTTTTTTAAAGCCTAATGAAAATTCATCTACAATTTCTTTTGTCTTTTTATTAAAACCAATTGAAGAAAAAGAATAATCCATTTTATTTCTATAGTGCCAAATTTTTGGAGATTTTATAAAAGAATCCATTTTTTTCTCCGGATTTTTTATACCTCCTATTCTTTTCATTAAATCAAGTACTTGTTGTTTTTTAAGAGTTTGTTGATAAGAAATATCTAAAGTAGTATATGGAGCGCCTGAAATATTTTGAAATCTTCTTTTTTTTTGGATATGGCTTTTTTTTATTATTTCTATTAATCTTCCTTCAGCATAATTGTCTTTCTTTTTGATAATTTTAAATTTAACAATTTGTCCAATTATAGTGTTTGAGATAAATATAATATACTCTCTTTTTTTTGAGCCAATTTTCACTATTCCTTTTCCTCCATAAGCCATGTCTTCTATTTTAGCCTCCATGACTTCTCCTTTTTTAGGAATTAAAATAACCTTTTCCATAGTGTAAAAATAGCTATCTTTGTATATATATTATTATTTTATCATGAATACTCAATTTTTTTTAGATTTAGAATTAAAATACGGCGCGCATAATTATCACCCTTTACCAGTGGTTTTATGTAAAGGTGAAGGTATATTTGTTTGGGATGTTGAAGGAAAAAAGTACTATGATTTTCTTTCTGCATATTCTGCAGTCAATCAAGGTCATTGTCACCCCAAAATTATTGAATCTCTTAATAATCAAGCAAAAACACTAACCTTGACCTCAAGAGCATTTCATAATGATGTTTTAGGTCCATATGAAAAATATATTACTGATTTCTTCGGATATGATAAAGTTCTTCCGATGAACACAGGTGTTGAAGGAGGTGAGACAGCTAATAAATTAGCTAGAAAATGGGGTTATATTAAAAAAGGAATACCAGAAAATAAAGCGAGAATAATTTTTGCAAAAGGTAATTTTTGGGGTCGTACATTAGCAGCTATTTCAAGCTCTGATGACCCTTCTTCATATAAAGGTTTTGGGCCTTATATGCCAGGTTATGACTTAATACCATACAATGATCTTGAAGCTTTAGAAAATATGTTAAAAGACCCAAATGTATGTGCTTTTATGGTAGAGCCTATTCAAGGTGAGGCTGGTGTTATTGTGCCAAGTTCTGGTTATTTACAAGGAGTGCGAGATATTTGCACTAAATATAATGTTTTATTTATAGCCGATGAAGTACAAACAGGAATTGCAAGAACAGGTAAATTACTAGCATGTGACCATGAAAATGTTAAGCCGGACATATTAATTTTAGGAAAAGCTTTATCAGGTGGCGTGTTTCCTGTCTCAGCAGTTTTAGCAAATGATGAAGTAATGCTTTGTATAAGACCTGGAGAACATGGCTCTACATATGGTGGAAATCCATTAGCTTGTAAAGTCGCCATGGCCGCTTTAGAGGTCGTGAAGGAAGAAAATCTATGTGAAAATGCAGATATTTTAGGAGAAAAATTCAGAAAAGAGTTATCCTCTTTTTCTAATCTTCTAATTAAAGAGGTTAGAGGAAAAGGTCTTTTGAATGCTATAGAGGTGAATGATTCTCCTGATAGTAAAACGGCATGGAATATTTGTTTAGAGTTAAAAAAACAGGGTCTTTTAGCTAAACCAACTCATGGCAATATTATTAGATTTGCGCCCCCGCTTATTATTAATGAAGGGCAATTAATAGAGTGTATTGGTATAATTAAACATGTTTTTGATTCTTACAGAAAATGATGAGAGTGATATTGTTATTTTTTTTTAGTTTTCTTTTTTCTTTTTCTCAGGAAAGGTGTGGGGCAGAATTTTATAGAGATTTACTTATTGAAAAAGATCTCTTTCAGCCTTCAAATATTAGTAATAGACAGGCTCTTTCAATAGGTCAGTATGATATTCCAGTAGTTTTTCATATTATTTATAATAACGAACAAGAAAATATTTCAGATGACCAGGTGATTTCTCAATTAGATGTTTTAAATAAAGATTATAATGCCGAAAATCAAGATTTCATTAATGTTCCAGATACCTTTTTAAATGTTGCTAGTTCTTCTGGAATACGTTTTTGTTTAGCTCAACTAGATCCTTTAGGAAATGTTTCTTCAGGTATTACAAGAACATATACTGATTTGGAAGTTTTTAGTATGAGTGAAGATAAAATGAAAATGAGTTCAGAGGGCGGAATAGATCCTTGGGATACAGAAAAGTATTTAAATATTTGGGTTTGTGATTTAAGCGGTAATTTGTTGGGTTTTTCAACTTTTCCAGGAACTGATCCTTTATTAGATGGGGTGGTGATTGATTATCAGTATTTAGGTGTTTTATTAAATAGTCCTTCACCATATAATTTAGGTAGGACGGCAACTCATGAAATAGGTCATTTTTTTGGCTTAGAACATACTTTTTATGCAGGTTGTTCGGATTGGGACGGTTGTGATGATACTCCTCCAATATCTTCTTCTTCTTTTGGTTGCCCAGACTTTCCTCAAGAAAGTTGCGGTTCTTTAGATATGACTATGAATTTTATGGATTACACAAACGATGCTTGTATGTATATGTTTTCAACATGTCAAACTAATAAAATGATTAATAATCTTATTAATCAAAGAGCAGGTCTTTTAGAACAAAATTTTTGTTTTTATAATTCTTTGTTGGATCCTGAAAAAGATAAAAACATTTTACGAGTAATAGATATTTTAGGAAGGGATACTAAGGGCTCGGGTTTTAATATAAAAATTTATGATAATGGTTTTGTTGAGAAAACATATAAATTATGAAGAAATTCCTACACTTACTTATTATACCTTTTTTGTGTTTTGGTCAAATAAAATATTATCTTTTTGAAGATAATATTAATATTCGACTTGCCCCTACTACTGAATCTCGAATGCTCTAAAAAACTTTTATTAGAATTCAGCAGATAATTTTATATTTAATAACCTAGATGTCAGGTAATTAGGAACGGCATATCTGTTATTTGAAGCATCTGTAATCCATATATAAGAACCGGTATTTCTTATTCCTAGAAGATTATATATTTCAGCGCTAACCGCTATAGAGTTAAAGAAATTAAAGAATTTATTTTTTGATTGAAATTCAGGTTGTTTTATCAATTTAGAAAACCCAATATCCATTCTTTTATAAGAAGGCATTCTCATGGTTTGCTGGTCTCTTGTAGAATTATTCGCGCCAAAAGGTAATCCGCTTCCGTAACTTAAGTTTAGATTAACTTTGTATGTTGGTAATTTAGGTAAGTAATCTTGAAAAAAAATGGAGAATTTTAATCTTTGGTCAGTTGGTTTAGGAATAAATCCATAACCATCACCTAATATGTCCTCCTGAGTACTTAATAAAGACATGCTAAACCAAGAGTCTACTCCAGGAACAAATTCTCCATATAATTTGAAGTCTAATCCCGTTGCATATCCAGTTGCAATTTCATTAGTTAGATAATTGATTTGAAGGTTGTTTATTTCATATGGTATAAGGTCCCATAAATATTTATAATACACTGAGGTGTTAAATTTGAATGGTCTCTCCCACATTGTAAATTGATAATCTGAGCTTAATACATAATGAATTGATTTCTGAGACTTTATATTTTTGTTTATATCTCCATATTTATTTCTTATTTCTCTAAAAAATGGAGATTGATTGTATGACCCTACTGACCCTGAAAAAACAAAATCTTTTTTCCAATTAGGTTTGTAGCCTACAATTAATCTGGGGCTAATAAAAAACTCATTATTAAAGTCCCAATAATTTGTTCTAATTCCAGCTATATAATTGATGGTCGCTCCATCATTTAATAAATAATTTTTTGATTTTCCTTGAATATAGTTTGTTACTCGATTTGATGTTAATTCAGTGCTTCCCTTTATGAAGTTATACATTTCTAGACCTGTTTCGTTAATCGGCGAAATATAATAACCTGCAGAATCTACAGCTTCCCATTCTCTGATGTTATCTTCTATTTTTTCATGTTGAAACTTTACTCCCCAATCAATTTTGTGATTTAATAAGCTTGCTTTTCCATTCAAATGAATATTAAAAACATCAGCATATATTTCATTTCTTGCATGATTCATATATGACCCAATTCCTCTATTAATTACAACATCTCCAAATTCATCTGATCCAATATTATTTTCTAATTGCCCTAACCAATATTCACCCTGAACATCATAAAAAACCTCTTCTTTTGTTCTATATAAAGATGTGGTTAACTTTAAACTTGTTTCTTCATTAGGCTCAAAATCAAAACTAATTGCTCCCAGTGTAGTTTTAAACTTATCAATTTCTTTTCCATCAAAATAAACGGTTAGTTGTAAAGATTCTGTAATAGTTCCAAATTGTGTTTCTCTGGTTTCAGGTGTCATTTCATAGATGTTATTAGAATGATAGCCTAAGAAATTTAATTTCATTTCGGGGTTTAATTGGTAAGTTAAATATGCTTGAAAATCATGTATTTTTGGAACGAAATTCCCTTTTAAATCTAAAGCGTTAATCAAAAAACTATTTGATTTATATCTATGGCCTAATATATATGACAATCTATAGTTTTTGTTATTTCCTTGTAGGGTTAAATTTGTACCCATAGAACTGATTGAAAAAGATCTTTTATTTTTTTTAGGCTCTTTGTATTTCACATCTAAAACCGAGGAGAGTTTATCGCCATATTTTGCTTCAAATCCACCTGGGAAAAAGTCTATAGATGAAATTAATTTTGGATTTACAAAACTTAGCCCTTCTTGCTCAGCTGATTTAGTTAGAAAAGATTTGTAGATTTCAATTCCGTTGACATAAATTAAATTTTCATCAAAACTACCTCCTCTTACAGAGTACTGGTTACTTAATTCATTATTTGAGGTGACACCTGGCAAAGATTTTAGTAAGGATTCAACGCTTTCTGAAATAGTTGGTATTTTGTCTATTGTTTGGATTTTAATTTGTGTCAAGGCTCTGTACCTACTGCTTTCTTCGGAATCTCCTTCTATTAAATCAACATTACTGAGTGACTCATTTGTTTTTTGTAAAATGAAATTTCTAGTTAAATAAGATTTATTAGTTTTTCCCATTTCTTCTTGGATATTTTTCAAGCTTATTTCAAAAGTTTGATCTAAATGATTAATATGAGAAAATGTGATATTATATTTTTTTTGATAGGGTAGGTTTAATTGATAGCTTCCGTTTCCATTAGTGATCGTTCCTCTAGAGCTTTTCTTTTCTCTTATATTGACATCTTTTAAATAATTGCCATTTTCATCTTTAATAACACCTTTTAAAGTAATTCCTTGTGAAAAGCTAGAATAACTAAAAATAAAAAAGAATAGTATTTTAAGGTATGTGTTTGCTTTCATCTTTTAAAATAAAATTCTTTTTTTTGTTCATTTTCTAGTCCATCCTTCACAGTAAGTATCAACTTTTGTTTTTTGTTTGATGTCCCATTTTTAAAAAAATGTTCTAGTAAGTTGTTTTTTGCGTCATATTCCAGTAATATCCATTCTCCATTTAAAGTTGCTGTATAATAATTAATTCCGGAAAAATTATCACGAACTTTGAATTTTATAGATTTTGTGCCACTCATGTCTTCTTTTAGGTTTATTGCTTTTATTGTAGGTTTTTTTGTGTCTTTAATGATTGTAAATTGACCAAAGCTTTTACTAGTTCCTTGTAGTTTTTCGTTTTTCCAGTTACTTTTTATATAACTCCATTTATTATTTTTTAATTGTGCTAATGCTAGTTTATTTTTTGATTCATCTATGTGATAATCAGGTTTTATAGCTATGGAAATCCCTTTGTGTATTGGGGTGTTTTTGTCTCCAATTATGTAAGAAGTATTATTATTTTCCTTTTTTATTTCTTTGTAAATAAAATCACAATCAGTATATAAATTTCCTTTTTTTATCATTACATCCACTTTGTTTTGACTAAAACTATAATCTTCATTGGAATTTATATAATAATCATAGGGGTTTTTATCTTTTTCTGTTTTTTTCTCAACATTTTTGTTTTGATAATTCAAGAAAAATGTAATTGCCGAAGAGTTTTGATAACTGTCAGAAACAATAATTTTCACCTCATGTTTTCCGTCTTTCAGATTATTTAAGATGCCGTTATTATTGATTTTTAAGTATGCTCCTTTTAATTTATTATTCTTTTCTAAAAAGCATTTATGGATTTTTCTTCTACTTTGAACGCGTTCTTTGTAGTCTATATGTGAATTAACATATCTTTTTTCACTAAATAGAAATCCATTTAATTCAAAGTGATAATATAATTGTTGATCTAAAAAAACTTTTATTGTATTTACCCCTGTTTTAATACTTGAATTATCATTTTTGTCATATGTTTCTAGCCCAATGCCGAATTCCCCAGATATTAAATCAGGTATTGATGTATTGTTTTTGGCAGTGTATTCAGATCTCTCAAATTTTTCGTTTTGTTTTTTCTCATATATAAAAATTGATTTTATTATTGGTTTTCTAGTGTCTTTTATTGGAAATGAAAATTTCATTGGGTTAATAGGTTTTTGTAATGCTGATTCTCTAACCTCAAAATGTAAGTGTGGACCTGTAGAGTTTCCCGAACTACCAGTAAATCCTATAATTTCACCTTGTTTTACTTGAAAAGAACTTTTGCTTAATGAAATATCAAGACTGAATGTTTTTTTTTGATACTGTTGGTTTAATATATAATTCTGTATTTCGCTATTAAAATTTTCTAAATGCGCATAAACCGTAGTTAATCCATTTTCGTGATTTATATAAATAGCTTTTCCAAATCCCCAAGGAGAAACTTTTATTCTAGAGACATATCCATCTGCACAAGAATATATTGGGTATCCTATTTTTTGATTTGTTGGGATATCAATTCCAGCATGAAAATGATTAGTTCGAATTTCCCCAAATGTTCCAGAAAGAGTTAAAGGAATATCTAAAGGTGAAATAAAGCAATCTTTTTTATATTTTTCTTGAGAAAAAATAAAGAAAAAATTAAGTAACAAAAAAGAAAGTGTGAGTTTTATAAATACATTAATCATTGTTATTAATCTTTTGAATGTCTCAAATAAATATAATTATGTTTACTTATATTTGTTGTATATATTAATCTTTTTATTCAAATTTTGAAAGTTTTATTAGAAAAAGTTAGGCGGAAAGTAAATAAATTAATGGATTCTCATAATCATCTAATCGAAGAAAATCAAATGTTGATTAATGAAAAGGAAAATCTTTTAAAAGAAATAAGTTTATTGAAGTCGGATATTAGTCATTTGAATAATCGTATAAATGAGATTTCAATTTCCAACTCTTTTCAACATAATGAAAGTGATAATCATCTAGCCAGGAAAAAGGTTAATATGTTTTTAAGAGAAATAGATAAGTGTATTGCATTATTGAATAATTAATTTATGTCAAAGTTAAATATCAAGTTAAGTATTTCAGATAGATTGTATCCAATGAAAATCAATGCTTCTGATGAAGAAATTATGAGAAAATCTTCTTTGAAGATTAACAAAATAATTAAGGATTTTAGTGAAAAGTATGCGGTAAAGGATAATCAGGATTTGTTGGCTATGTGTGCTTTAAGTCTTTCGGTTGAGTTAGAAAAAAAGAAAAAAAATGACAATGATATTGAAAAAGAGGTAATGGATAATCTTGTTTTACTAAATGAATCTTTATCTAAGGTTTTAAAGTAGTTTCTCACTTGTTTAATTATTAATATAATAACAATATGGATTGGGTATTTTTTTTAATTGCCATTCTTGTAGGATTTATTATTTCTTCAGTCTGCTTTTTTATTTATTACAAATACGGTATTAAAAAGGAAGGTATAGAAATTATTAAAAATGCAAAAAAAGTAAGTGAGCAATTAAAGCAAGACAAAATTTTACAGGCAAAAGAAAAATTTTTAGAATTAAAAGTTGAACATGAAAATGTAATTAATAATAGGGAGAAGAAAATTTTTGAGAAAGAATCGAAAGCAAAAGAAAAAGAAAAGTCACTTAATAAAAATTTAGAAAGAGTTAACAGAAAAGAGTTAAGTCTAAAAAATGAAAGGGATGAGTTTCATAAAAAATTAGCTGCTTTAAATCGAAAATCTAAAGAGTTAGAATTATTACACTCTAAACAAGTTTCTTTACTTGAAAATATTTCTGGCTTTTCAAAAGAAAAAGCCAAAGAAAGCCTTATTGAATCTCTTAAAGGTGAAGCTCAAACTGACGCAATGGCTTTTATCCAAAATTCTATAGAAGAGGCCGAAATGACAGCTGATTTAGAGGCAAAAAAGATTATTATCCAGAGCATACAAAGAGTGGCAACTGAAGAAAGTATAGAAAATAGTGTTTCTGTTTTTAATATTGAAAGTGATGATATAAAAGGAAGAATTATAGGAAGAGAGGGTAGGAATATTAGAACCTTAGAATCTACTACAGGAGTAGAAATAATTGTCGACGATACTCCTCAGGCAATTATTTTATCATGCTTTGATTCTGTTAGAAGAGAAATAGCACGATTGGCTCTTCACAAATTAGTTAAAGATGGCAGAATTCATCCAGCGAGAATCGAAGAGGTAGTGAAAAAAACAAAAGAAAATATTGAACAAGAAATTATAGATATAGGAAAACGAACAATTATTGATTTAGGTATACATAAATTACATCCAAAATTAATTAGAATGGTTGGGAGGATGAGATATAGGTCTTCTTATGGTCAAAACTTGCTTCAGCATTCTAGAGAAGTTGCTAATCTTTGTTCTATTATGGCTTCTGAATTAGGTTTAAATGTAAAGCTTGCAAAACGCGCTGGGCTTTTACATGATATTGGCAAGGTTCCTGATGATGAGCCAGAATTGCCACATGCAATATTAGGAATGAAATGGGCGGAAAAATTAGGTGAGAGTAAAGACGTTTGTAATGCAATAGGAGCTCATCATGACGAGATAGAAATGGATAATTTAATATCTCCTATTGTTCAAGTTTGTGATGCTTTATCTGGCGCAAGACCAGGGGCTAGAAGAGAAGCTGTTGAAGCCTATATTAAAAGGTTAAAAGATTTAGAAGAAATGGCTATAGCTGAGAAGGGTGTTTCTAATGCTTATGCTATTCAAGCAGGAAGAGAGCTACGTGTTATTGTGTCTAGTGATAAGGTTTCTGATGAGGAATCAAAAAAAATATCTTACAATATTTCTCAAAGGATTCAGAGCGAAATGACTTATCCTGGGCAAGTAAAGGTTACTGTTATTAGAGAAACTAGGTCAATTAATATAGCAAAGTAAATTATTTTGAATGCAAAAATTATTATTATTGGAAATGAAATTTTAAACGGATTCACTAAGGATTTAAATGCAGGTTTTCTGATTAAAAATTTAATAAAATACGATGTGATTGTTCATAATGTGGTATTTATTAAAGATGAAATACCTTTTATTATCGAAGAGTTAAAGCAAATTAGATCAATAGATTTTGTTTTTTTGACAGGTGGTTTAGGGCCAACTAGTGATGATGTAACATCCAAAGCACTAGATATATTTTTCAGTCAAACAAAACCAAAATTACTTAACAATGAAATTGGAACAGCTTCAGGTTTATGGTATAGGAAAGGAAAAGTAAATTATTTTTCCTTTCCGGGTGTTCCTTTAGAGATGAAATTAATGTCTAAAAACCTTTTTTCTTTCTTTTTTGATAAAAAAAAGAAAGAAAATACTTTTTTTCAAGTTAATACTATTGGTGTTCCAGAGAGCAAACTTTCATTGTTATTGCATAATTTTGAAAAAGAAATTCCTTTAGGTTATTCATTATCATATCTTCCAGATAACATTATTGTTAAATTAAGATTTCATGCTTCAAATTTCGAATCTGATTCATTTTTAAGATTAAAAAACAAATTAAAACAAATACTAGGAAATTTTATTTTTAGTTATGATGATATTTCTTTACAAGAAATTATAGTTCAGTCTTTAATAAAAAAGAAAATCAAAATTGCTATTGCAGAAAGTTGCACTGGTGGAAAAATTTCAAACATGTTAACTTCAATCCCAGGAGCCTCAAAAGTTCTAGCAGGTTCAGTTATTGCATATTCAATTTATGCTAAAGAAAAAATTTTAAATATAGATTCAAATATTATTAACAAAGCTGGAGCAGTAAGTGAAGATGTAGTTGTTGAAATGGCTCATTCAGTTAGAAAAAAATTTAATACTAATTTTGGTTTAGCTACAACTGGTTATATGGGGGCTTTTGATAAAAAAAATGATAATGTAGCTTGGCTGTGTTTAGTTTCAAATGAAAAGACTATAACGAAAAAAATAAATCTAAAATCTACTAGATCTAATAATATTTTAATTACTTCTAGATACATCTTAAATGAATTGAGAAAGGAGATTCTTTAGTTTTTAAATAAAAATATTATATTTGCCCTTCAAATTAAGTATGTTATGTCTAGAGTTTGTCAGATTACAGGTAAAAAAGCGATGGTTGGAAATAATGTTTCTCACTCAAATAAAAAAACTAAAAGAAAATTCAATATAAATTTAGTTAAGAAAAGGTTTTTCCTTCCAGAAGAAAACAAATGGGTTACCCTAAGGCTATCTACCTCTGCAATTAGAAATATCAATAAAAAAGGTATTTCAGTTGTTTTGAAAGAGCTTAAGTCCAAGTAGTGATAAGATTTCTTATTTTTTTTCTCTTTTTTTTTTCTCTTTCCTTTTCCCAAAATCAAAAAATTGATGTTTCTTTTTATGATTTAGATTTAGATTTCGATATGGAAAATAAATCTATAAATGGGAGTAATACTTTGTTTTTTAATGTTTTAGAAAAAATAGATACTTTGACGCTAAATTTATTTCAAAATTTTGTTATAGATAGTATTTTGTTTTTGGATTCAAAATGTGATTTTAAACATATTGATAATAATATTTGGATTTTTTTACACAATACTTTGTACGTAGGTAATTATAATATTCAAGTTTTTTATAGTGGAAAACCTCAATTTGCAAAAAATCCTCCTTGGGAGGGTGGTTTTGTTTGGGACAAGGATTCTTTTGGTAATCATTGGGTTGGTGTTGCTTGTCAAGGTGTTGGTTCTAGTTTGTGGTGGCCAAGTCATGATGTTCTATATGATGAGCCAGATAGTATTAGGTTTTCTGCAACTGTACCGAAAAATTTAAAAGTTGTTTCAAATGGCAATCTATTATTTTCGAAAGATACTATCATTAATGGATTTGATAAAAAACTTTTTGTTTGGAAAAATTCATATCCAATAAATAATTATAATGTCTCAGTTAATATTGCGGATTATAAACACTTCTCAGATACATTGTTGGGTTCTGATGGTCTTTTAGACCTTGATTATTATGTTCTAAAAGAAAATTTTGATGTTGCAGTTAAGCATTTTTCTCAGGTCAAACCTATGCTTCATTTTTTTGAAAAAAAATTTGGTCCATTTCCTTTTTACTCTGATGGATATTCTCTTGTTGAGACTCCTTATCTAGGCATGGAACATCAAACTTGTATTGCTTATGGAAATCAATTTAAAAAAGGTTATTTGGGAAATTTTCCTTCTGATATAGATTTTGATTTTATTATTATACATGAAACAGCTCATGAGTGGTGGGGAAATAGTGTCAGTATGGGTGATATAAGTGATATGTGGATACATGAATCATTTGCGACGTACGCAGAGGCTCTATATGTTGAAGAAATGTATGGTTATCATGATATGATAGTTTATTTAAATGATCAGAAAAAAAGAATAAAAAATCAATTTCCTATCAAATCAGATACTTTTTCTTCTACTGACATGTATTATAAAGGAAGTTGGATGCTACATACATTAAGATCTACGCTTAGAAATGACACTGTTTGGGATAGTCTTATAAAAGGATTACAGATTGATTTTAAATATAAGATTGTAAATACTAACGATATAACCCAATATATTCAAAATTATTTTAATGATGATTTGACAGCCTTTTTTCAGCAATATCTATTTGAAGCTGAATTACCTGTTTTTGAGTATTTTTTTAGCAAAAAAAGAAATAAATATTTTTTGAATTTTAGATGGAGGGCTGTTCCGGGTTTTAATATGCCTGTTTTAGTAAAGATAAATGACTCGATTAATGATTGGTTGTACCCTGAAAAAAATTGGAAAAAAATAGAGTTTAATAAGTCTAGTATATCTAATTTTAATGTAGTAGAGAATCTATTTTTATTGGATATAAAAAAAATTAAGTAGTTTATTTTGTTAATAGTTTTTGTTTGAGTGCTATTTTTTGTTTAAAATTGCATTCCAATTGTTAAAAAAATATGGCAAAAAAAGGAAATAGAGTACAGGTTATTTTAGAATGCACAGAGCATAAAAATAGTGGTGTTAAGGGTACTTCTAGGTATGTTACTACTAAAAATAAAAAAAATACACCTGATAGAATAGAGATGAAAAAATACAATGCAACCCTTAAGAAATACACTATTCATAAGGAAATAAAATAATTGTTATGGCAAAAAAAGTAGTAGCTTCATTACAAAAAAAAGGGGGTAAAGATTTTACCAAAGCAATTAAAATGGTTCGTTCTAAAAAAACAGGTTTCTATAATTTCAAAGAAGAGATTATTCCCAAAGACCAGTTAAAAACTTTTTTCGAAAATAAATAAACAAAATAACATCTTTTTTATATTTAGTTATAATCTATATTTGTAGTTATGGCTATTTTTAAAAAAATTAAAGATTTCTTTACTAAAAAAAATGTTAAAAAAGAAAAGTTTAGTAAAGAAGAAGATCTTTTAAAGAACGATGTTTTACACTCAAAAACACAAATTGATTCGAAGCCAGAGCCAGAGCCAGAGCCAGAACCAGAACCGGAGCCAGAACAAGAGCCAGAGCCAGAGCTAGAGCCAGAACAAGAGCCAGAGCCAGAGCCAGAGCCAGAACCAGAACCGGAGCCAGAACAAGAGCCAGAGCCAGAGCT
>Ga0163179_10001515_pt1 | contig 16487 bp, 17 predicted proteins | sample AtlANTMetagenome_FD_109643 | JGI IMG/M metagenome (GOLD analysis project Ga0163179, IMG submission 109643) | Marine eukaryotic phytoplankton communities from the Atlantic Ocean - Atlantic ANT 2 Metagenome | ecosystem: Environmental > Aquatic > Marine > Oceanic | place: North Atlantic Ocean... | reverse complement strand
CCTAATTTGGAAATCTATAGTCGTTTCAAAAGAAATTAAAGTCATATTTCTTCTAGGGGTCACCGTATTCTTTTTATCTCATGGTCTGGGGGGGTGGATGCCTGAAATCCTTAGAGAACATATTGGGTTTTCTTCAATGGCGGCATCAAACTGGACAGCAGCAAGTTTGGGAATAGGAATTCTTGTATCACTATTAATCCCTTCGCGGACACGAAGAGAAAACTTTTCTTCTATTCTCATTTGCATCCTTTTAGTAATTGTTATCTCTTTGCTCGCAATTATGTTTCTGCCGAGCTATACGACTCCGATATCAGTAATGATTGCCGGTTCTAGATCAGCATTAATACCTCTAGTAATTCTCGCCCTGATGGAATCACCTAAATTGAATGTAAAACAAATGGGAACAGCTTACGGTCTTTGGTTTGCTAGCGCGGAAATTGGCGGCGTCCTAGGGCCAGTATCAGCAGGAAGAATGGCTGATTCAGCTTTTGGGTATGACGGAGTCTTGTGGCTGATGATCGCAGTTTGTCTAATGATGATTCTTTTGGCTTACGCTTTGCGTATAAGAACAGATGAAAGCAACTGACATGTTCAAAAAAATAACCGGCAGAAATGACAAAGAAAAAAATTTGAATAAAGCGTACTCGGGATTCGAAGGAGAAATCGGACGCTTACACGCGACTTCCTCACCAGCTTGGCCAAAAAGAAATGAGCCTCACGAAGACGCACCAAACATTCTTATAGTTCTATGTGATGACCTTGGTTTTTCAGATCTAGGTTCTTATGGTTCTGAGATTGAAACACCTAATTTGGATGCTCTAGCAGCCGAAGGTATTCGATATACAAATTTTCATGTGAATCCAATGTGTTCCCCAACACGTGCTTCATTACTTACTGGTTTAAATTCTCATTTAGCTGGATTAGCTACGGTCTGCCACGCAGATCCTGGTTTTCCTGGCTATGCAGCATCCATTCGAAGCGATACTGCAACTTTGGCTGAGATTCTTTCAGACAATGGATGGGCAACCCTTATGGTTGGCAAGTGGCATTTAACGCCAGATAACACTCTTTCAGAAGCTGGCCCAAAAAATTCTTGGCCTTGTCAACGCGGCTTTGATCGTTATTACGGGATACTTGATGGTTTTACAAACTTTCATCAACCGCATCGCTTATATGAAGACAATCATGTAGTGCAGGTTGACTCGTATCCAGAAAACTACTTTTTTACTAATGACCTAACAGATCATGCCCTGGACATGATAAAGGAAGTGAGGACAGGGCATCCAAAAAAACCGTGGTTTATGTATTTTTCCCATGGAGCTGTACACGCCCCTCTTCAAGCTCCTGAAAAAGACATAAAGAAATATGAAGGAATGTATAACAGAGGATGGGACAAAATCAGAGCAGAGCGTTACGAACGCCAGATTTCATCTGGTTTGATCCCCGAGGGAACAGTTCTACCTCCAAGGAATACAGAAAGGAACTATGCAGTAAGCCCATGGGACGAATTAAGTGAAATGGAAAAAGAGACTTTTGCCCGTTATCAGGAGATTTATGCAGCAATGGTTGACAACGTCGACCAGAATTTTGGAAGGCTACGACAAGAATTAGAAGCCATGGGAGAATGGGAAAACACCGTTGTTGTTTTCACTTCAGATAATGGAGCGAGCAGGGAGGGCTTAGATAATGGAACTTCGGCATATTTTAGAACCCTGATCAGCCAAGTTAGAGAGAATCCTCTTGATTCGGTAGAAGCTGATAATTCAAGGTTGGACCTACTAGGGGGGCCACAAGCACTCGCTCATTATCCAAATGGATGGGCAATGGCTTCTAATACTCCATTCCGCTTGTATAAAACAAACACACATCAAGGTGGCCACCAAGTTCCCTTAGTAATTTCAAAAGCTGATGGTTTGGAGGACGCGGGATCAATCAGAAAGCAATATCAACATGTGACTGATCTTCTGCCCACGATTCTTGAAATGCTCGAAATTGACATACCGGAAGAACGAGAAGGTCAAAAACTGGTACCACCTAGCGGTAGTAGCTTTCTTGAATCAATGAATAATGAAGAAGCTGAAAGTACCCACACATTGCAGTATTACGAGCAAGAAGGGCATAGGGGTATTTATCGCGAAGGCTGGTCAGCAGCAACCTGTCATCAGAAACGAACTTCATTCGCAGAAGACAAATGGGAACTTTTTGACCTATCAGTCGACCCGACAGAAACAAACGACCTGTCGGATACGCACCCTGAAGTTTTAGCTGAATTGAAAGATATTTGGGAACAAGAAGCCTGGGCCAACCAAGTATTTCCACTTGATGAAGGTACAGGTTTAAAAAATATCGTCCGCCCGAAATGGGAGGAAGAACTTGAACAAACTCAGTCTTTCTTGCCTGGCACGCCGACAGTAGAAAGATACAGATCTCTCAAGTTGATAAATTTTCGTTCTTTTGAAATCATAATTTCACTCGATTATAAGAAAGGCGACGAAGGGATATTGGTGGCTCACGGGGATCAGGGAGGTGGATACTCCATGTACATAGAAAACGGTGAGCTTCATCATGTTCATAACGGGTATGGGACTATGACGGAGGTTTCTTGCGGGAGTCTTGCGGACGGTGTTAAAGAAATAAAATTGAGAGTCGACGCGATGGGAGATTTGAAATGGAATACGCAGGTATATGTAGATGGATCCATAGTTGCAGAGACTCCTGATCTTCCTGTGCTGACTGCAATGGCTCCATTTGAAGGAATAGATGTTGGGATTGACAGGAGATCGCCAGTTTCATGGCCCTTGTATGAGCGGCACGGACCATTTCCTTACAAAGGAAGTTTAATTTCGGTTACTTATGTTCCTGGAGAACTAGCTCCTGATGCGGGAACAAGATGGATTGACTTATTGAGAGATTCTGGAGTCAAATATGAGTAGCGAACATCTTGAAATTAAAGATTTAGTAGATCCTAATCACACTGCCTTACTTTTGGTGGAGTGCCAAAATGGAGTTATAGGCGAAAAGTCTAGTTTTCCAGCTCTTGCAGAAGCCTCTAAAAACATTATTGCTAACTTAGGAAAACTCGCACAAGCAGCAAGAAATTCAGAAATAAAAGTAATTCATGGATTAGCAATGGTAAGAGAAGATGGTTGGGGGTCAAATAATAATGCTCGACTTTTTGGAGCCGCTCGCCGCTCACCTATAAAACAGTTGCCTGATACTGAAACAGTAGAACCGATAAAAGAAGTAGGTTTCGATAGCGAACTAGATGTCCTTCTTCCTAGATTTCATGGTCTCTCACCGACATCGGGAACCGAATTAGACGCTTTGCTCAGAAACGAAGAAATTTCTACGGTGATTGTAAGTGGAGTCTCCTTAAACGTTGCTGTGCAAAATTGTGTTTTCGATCTAATAAACAATGGTTATCAAGTTGTAGTCCCTATAGATGCTGTAGCAGGTGTACCGATCGAGTATGGAAAAACTATTATTGAAAACACTCTTGCGGTTTTAGCAACATTGACCGATGTTGAATCATTGACAAAAGTTTGGTCCTAACGGGAACTTCAGATCTGGTTATCACCTAGTCTTGATTTTTTATAAATACTGACAAGTATAGAAATTCCGATTCCGACAAGAACGCCCCTTTCCACATGAGGCGAAAGAGCCAGTGTTGCGATAAAAGTACCCCAAGTGATAAATCCTTCGGAAGCAGAATCGCGAATTGGAAATAAGAGTTTTTTTGGCCGAATAAGTCCTATTACTGCAGCAATCACTACAGCACCGAGGGTCGCTTCTGGTAGACGATCCAAAATATTAGCGAATGGTAAGAAAACACAAACCACGACCCCAGTGATCAAACCCGACCACTTGCTTTGAGCGCCAGAGAGCTTGTTGAGAGAAGATCTGCTAAATGAACCTCCAACAGGTAGCGCGCCTGAAAATGCAGAGGCCACATTTGCTAGTCCTTGACTAACAAATTCACGGTTAGCGCTCCACCGCTGATTCTCTTGAGAAGCAAATATTCTTGAGATTGAAGCCGGTTCAGCAAAACCAATAAGAGCAATAACAATTCCTGATAGTAAAAGCTCATCTATGGAACCCCAAGGCAATTCGAATCCAAGATTAGGAATGCCCGTCGGTATTTCTCCTACAACAGGGCCGCTGTAATCACCCAAATGGCTATAGATAGAGCCACCAACAAGTACAAGAAGTGCACCGGGGAAAAGCTTGTGTAGATATTTGCCTGCAATTATAAGGAAAATAGTCACTCCAGAGATCAGCAAGGATTCGATTTGCCAATTTTCAAAATCACTTAAAGACCTATAAGCACGATTTAAAGTCCCATTTACATTAATCTCATTTCCTACAGTTTTAGGGATCTGAGAAGCAATAATTAATATTACGGCTGCCGAAGTGAAACCTGTTACTACAGGTGCATTCATGAAGTAAACGATCTTACCCATTCTGAGAAATCCAAATATAAGTCTTGAAATTCCAACTATTAAAGCCAGTAAGGCTGCAAGTTCTATATATTCTGTTGTGCCCGAATCAGCTAGTCCGTTCAGCGCACCTAGAGTTAGAAGACTCGTAAGTGCTACAGGTCCTGTCTGTAAATAAGGAGACGAAGCTACAAAGGCCGCAAAAATAGGCGGTAAAGCTGATGCAAAAAGACCAATCTCTGGTGGCAGACCTGCGAGTTCTGCATAAGCCATCGACTGAGGAATAAGTAACAAAGCGACACTTATTCCAGCTAATACATCGCCAAATATCATGCGATCTGCATTTCTCAGTTTCTCGGTTGCTGAATATCGCATTCAGAAACCATATGTCTTAAAAGTCTCAATCCACATTTATTGCTTCAAGTTTCTTCTCTTAACTGCAAGTAGTCTCAAGCATGTGAATAATTTGGATCCCTGGGTTTCGAGAAATGATATAGAAACTGACGAAATTCCAATACTTCCTGCGGCGACTATGGTTCTTTTAGACAATCGTCCAGACCTTCAGGTTTTGATGCTTCTTAGAAATAACTCTTCTGGATTTGTTGCAAGTCATACGATTTTTCCTGGTGGCGCTATTGAACAGGATGATAGAAGCTACATGTGGGATGACCTTGTTACAGGTCTAACTAACGAGGAAGCAGACACACAACTGCGGACCGACGAAGCAAGATCTTATTGGATTGCTGCAATCAGAGAAACTATTGAAGAGGTCGGTGTAGTGGTTGGAAGTCAAGAAGATGAGCTACTGACATATCGAAAGTTTTTAGAAGATGGGTCATCAAATTTTTCACAAATTATTACACAAAGTCAACTTTCTTTAGATTTGGCCGGAATTAAACCTATAAGTAGATGGATTACTCCGAAGGGAGGACCTAGACGTTATGACACTTATTTCTTCATAGCTCAGTCACACAGCTCAGCAATTCCTCGAGTTGATGGTAAGGAAGCCGTTGAAGCTTTCTGGATTAGCCCATCAGACGCTCTTAAAAAATGGGAAGCAGGAGAAATGACCATGATAAGTCCAACACTTGCAACACTTCAGCAGTTGCAAACATATGCAAATGCGGATGAGGTTTTTACAGTTCTCGATTCGAAGCCGTCTCCGGAAAATATAAGAATTGTTGATGAGTCAAAAGCTCTTCCGTTATTTCCAAATGATGAGAACTACAGAGCTTCTTATACATGGTCAGCTTTAGGCTGGACTTGGCTACCAAAAAAGGGTCAATAGAATGTTATTTGTTTTGGAGATCTTGATTATTCAAATTAAAGAAAACGAAAAGGATTGAAAATTTGAGTACGCACATCACAGGGGATGAAGCGAGCTATAGGCGGTTAATAGACTCCGTTGCCCCAGTAGCTATCTTTTTGCTACTCAATAGATTCGCCGGTCTTGGTTGGGCTGTAGGCGGCGCTACTGTTTGGGGAATTCAGGCGGCTGTTAGACGAAGTCTGAGAGGAGAAGCGGTAGGAAAGTTTCTGCCATTACTAATTGTTTATTTGTTAGTGAGAGGTCTGATTGGAATAATCACAGATTCAGAAGATGTCTATTTCGGTATAGGAATAGCGACAAAGGCTGCAATCGGTTTGGGACTTATGGCAACTGTGCTCTTCAAGCGTTCTTTTTTGAGCCAGATTCTCCCGGCCGTTCTTCCATTTAAGAAAGAGACGATTAAACACGAGATATTTTCCAGAGTCATGTCGCAGATGACAGTCTTACTAGGGCTTTATCAAATTCTGACCTCTATTTGGGATGTCTGGTTATATAGACACACATCTGTAGATGGCTACGTGGTGATTAGAAGTTTGGTTGGTTTTCCAGCGGGCTTCGTGGCTAGTCTTATTGCTCTTTTATATATAGATCGGTCCTTAAGAAAAGCTGATGGCTTTGAAGGATTTGTAGATCTACTAGAAGTAGAAGAAAAAAAATGATATTAAAACTTTAATTTTCTTCTAGGACTATGTGAGCTTCACGAAGACCATAGACAAAAGAATTTGGCATTTCGACTGGGGGATTATTTTCATCAAGCGACAAACTTTTGAAACGCTCTAAAAATTCTTCGAAGAAAATTTTTATTTCTAATCTTGCCAGAGATGCTCCTAAACAAAAATGAGTTCCGTGACCAAAAGACAGATGGTGATTTGGGCTTCTGTTAACTTTTAGAGTCTCAGGGTCATCAAAATGATCTGAATCTCTATTAGCAGATGAGTACATAAGTACGACTTGGTCACCTTGTTTAATTTGCGTGCCATTGACTATGACATTTTCAGTAGCTACTCGACACATATTATGAATTGGAGTAACGAATCTTATAAATTCTTCAACCGCTATTGAAATATCGTTCACTTGCCGTAGGTCATTCCAAACGGTTTCATTTTTTGCTAGCTCTACCAAAGTTCTTGCGATTACCGTGCGAGTTGTTTCGGCGCCACCATCAAGCATTAATAGACAATCAGAAATTATCTGGTCTAAACCAAAAGGATGGCCGTCTAACCCTTTTAGCTCTGTGTCAACCCACTTAGACATGACATCATCGGCGGGGCATTCCTTTTTATTTTCGTAAAGATGGCTACAAGCATCAGCGAACTCAAAAACTGCAGTAATGCCTTCATCGTTCATATATTCGGGCCCACCCCCTAAGGCAATTGATCTCTCAGACCACTCTGCAAGTTTGGGCCACATTTCATCAGGGAAACCAAGGAAAAGACCAATCATTTGCGCTGGAAGCGGGGCTGCCAACTCAGAAATAACTTCAGCTCTTCCTGCCGCGGCAACATTGTCTAATAATTCTTTAACTGTTTCTCTGATATGTTCTTCCCAAGTAAGGACTGCCTTCGGGGTGAAACGACGTGATACCAAATTGCGACGTATGACATGGTGCGGGTCGTCAAGTCCTATTATCGATGGATCTGCTGGAATGTTAGGTCGGTAGCCACCCTTCTTCGTATCTGAAGAAATAAACCGTTTTTTATCCCGTTCTATAGCGACAATGTCGTCATAACGAGACACCCCCCATAGTTCATTTTTCGCATCCCAGAAAACGGGTTCATTATTGCGCAACCAAGCAAAAGTATCGTATGGAGAGTTAACGTAAAATTCTCCATCTAGAAGATTTATTTCGGGCCTATTGCCAGAGGTCATATTCCGATCGTATTTCAAATAGCCGTATTTGTCTCATCACGTAATATTGCAAAGCAGTTCCAGAGTGTTAATAATATGTAAAGCTTTAAAGGAGTATCACAATTGGTTGATTACGAAGAATTTTCAATGTTGAAAGAAAACGCCGATGAAGTAGGAATTCCATGGAAAGGAACACCGAAAGTTGAGCGAAAATTCTTTACGAGTTCGCAAGGGTTTTCAATTAGTGGAATTTTTTGGGGTGGAGAACCACCCCAGTTAGTACTTCTACACGGGGGAGCACAAAATGCTCACACGTGGGACACAGTTGCTTTGGCGCTTGATATCCCGCTACTAGCAGTGGACCTTCCTGGTCATGGTCATTCAGACTGGAGGCCCGAGTGTGACTACACACCTTTTGTTCTCGCAGATCAGGTATCCGAGGCAATACAACATTGGGCTCCAGAAACTGAAGCGCTTGTAGGAATGTCACTAGGTGGATTAACCGCTTTATGTATAGCGGCTGACCGTCCACAAATGGTAAAAAGGCTCGGAATCGTCGATGTCACACCAGGCACTGACCAGGCAAAAGCAGAACCGATAATAAATTTCGTTTCAGGACCTGAAGTTTTTGAAAGTTTTGAAGAAATCTTAAAAAGAACTATTGAACACAACCCAACTAGATCGGAAACTTCTTTGAGACGCGGGGTTCTTCACAACGCTCACGAAATAGAAGATGGGAAATGGTCATGGAGGTATGACGTAGGCAGAGCATGGAAGGATAAAAATAATGAAAACGCTTCGGAAGCAATTGATTTTTCAGAATTGTGGAACAAGGTTGCCGAGATTAAGTCTCCGTTACATTTGTGGTTAGGTGGCGCCTGGAGCGTTGTAGGGGACGAAGACGTTGAAAAGATGAAAAACTTGCAGCAAGAAATAGTTGTAAAAAAAGTAGAAGGGGCGGGGCATAGCATCCAAGGTGACAAGCCGCTTGAACTTAAAGAACTTATAGAAGATTTACTTGATTCAAGAATATTTAGTTCTTAATAAATTTTAAATCTTCTGGTTCGTCTACATCAAAGCTAAGTTTTGGATCGAATAATTGACGATACGGAAGCCCAAGACGTTGTGCCTCCAACGTATGAGCAGCAAATGAATCTGGGCCATATGAAAAACGAAAACCTTCACCAGTAGGTATTACTAAAACGGGTGTTCCATCACCTTTATGATCTTGAACAATAGTGACTCCTTCAAATTCCGCACATTTTTGAAGATTGTCTGCATTAGGAAGATCAGCATGCGCAATTATTACTTTAGAGAAACCAGCTTTTTCAAGACTGCTGACACCCTTTTCTATGGCAGAATTAAGACCCGGTTCCCCAACTTTTATCACCGAAACATTTTTCGATTCAGCCCAGACAGCAACCTCGTCATCGTCACAAACCACCCAGATAGATAAAGGGCCTGATGAATCGATTACGGTTTCTGCCATCTTTTGCATAAGAACAGAACGTTCAGATTTGCTCAGACTTTCTGAGAGTCTTCCCTTAGCGTCATGGAAAGATTTAATAGGAATCAAGACAGCGGTCGTTTTATTCATCCGTTGGAGTCTATGAAAGTTATACACCTATTAATCTCGTAAGGTGTTTAACAGTTTCGGAATCATTTAAATTTTGGGAAATATGAGAAAAGCTCTTATTGGTAAGTCGCCTAATTTACGCATTGAACGCTCTTACTGGGATGCTGGTTATGAAATAGTTGCAGGTTTAGATGAAGTTGGTAAGGGGGCATGGGCGGGGCCTTTGACAATTGTTGCATTAGTGCCGAACCGTAATTTTCGGATAAATGGAGTTAGGGATTCCAAAATGCTAAAAGAAGCAGAACGTGAGAAATTATTTGACCGTATAGATAAATGGTCGGAAGATTGGTCGTTAGGTCATGCCAGTAATGAAGAATGTGACGAACTGGGCATGTCGGCGGCCCAAAGAGTGGCTGCAAGAAGAGCTATCGACGGATTGGCTAAAAGACCAGATCGTCTTTTATTAGATGGCACATGGGATTTTGTCGGTGATGGCAGATCCGAGACCATTGTTCGCGGTGATCAAACTAGTCTTTCTATCGCTGCAGCTTCGATAATGGCAAAAGTCAGTCGTGATCGAATAATGAAAGAAGCCGACAAGCTCTATCCGGATTATGATTTCCCCCAAAACAAGGGATACCCGAGCCCAAAACACCGGTTGGCTCTTGAAACTAAGGGAGCAACTTTTTTCCACCGAAGAACTTGGGGATTCATGAAAGATGTTCCCTCAACAGGTGCCCCATACATTAAAAAAATTGAAGCTCAAACAAATATTTTTGAACTCAAGTAGTTGATCATTGAGACATTGGTTACCTTTTTGCTATGAATCGCTTGGCATCTTTCCTATGGGTTTTTGCCGGTTCAACTCTCTTAGTATGGACAACTAGGATCTATAACCTTTTTGAAGACAATGAAATTTCAGATACGCAAAGAATTTGGAGTCTCTTGGTGGCAGCTATTTTTCTCTCAGCAGCTCTAGCAGTTATAAAAATCCTTGTAGGCAGTTGGCGAGATAGGAATATAAAAAATTCTCGCCTAATTACAGCATTTTGTATTTGGACCATTACCTTCTGGATTGTTCGATCTGTCGGAATACTCATTGCAGACCATGGAACAGGTTTTAAAATAGTGCATGCCTGCTTAGCAATAGTTTTCATTTCGCTTGCCTTTATAGTCAACAGACTTAAAACGATAGTGACTAATATTTAGCATTTTTAGTAGAAAAAAATGTACTCTACGTTCAACCTAGGTAGCCTTCGTCATTATGGGTCAGCCAATAAATGTAGTTTTTACACGTTCTTCTAAGCCAGAGATTTACCGTTTCGAAGTCAATAGGTGTTTGACTGGAATGGATCATGAAAGATTTAAATTTGATGATGAAATAATTGGTGACACACCATCAGATGAGTTGGCAAGAAGATTATTTTCCCTGGAGGGTATTATTGGGATTCACCTGAATTCCAACATGATTACTGTGAAGTCTGATGGATCAGAACTTTCGGTGGAAAAATTAATTGAAACAATCTCAGATTTACATCTTTTTTATAATGACGAATTAGAAGTAGCAAATGACGATGAGAAAGCCGAATCAGATATCTAGAGCATGTCTGGGGAACTAGATTTAGTTGAACCTTCAACGGTGGGTCTAAATCACGAGCGTTTAAGACAAGTGTCTGATTACGCAAAAAGCTATGTAGACAATAATTTCATGGTCGGAACCGATGTCTTGGTATCTAGACATGGGAAAGTTGCTTTAAGAGAAAGTTTCGGATTTGCTGACAGGGAGGCACAAAAGAGTGTATGCCCTGACACAATATGGCGAATCTTCTCTATGACTAAACCAATTGTTTCTGTCGCAGTGATGCAATTGGTTGAAGACGGAAAGTTGCATTTACAAGACCCTCTCATTAATTTTGTTCCTGCTTTCGAAAAAACTGAAGTTTTTTCGGGAGGAACAGCTGAAAAACCCGAAACCGTAGCCGTCGAAAGACCGATAAATATTGCCGACCTTTTGACACACACTGCCGGTCTTTCCTATTGGTTTACCAACCAGCACCCCGTAGACGAAATGTACAGGAAAGGAGAATTAGACAAAGCTCGCGAAAAACTCAGTTTGGAGGAACTTACTAACTTCCTGGCAGAGTTTCCCCTAAGGCATCAACCAGGAACCAGATGGTCTTACTCCATGGCGACCGACGTGTTGGGCAGAGTAATAGAAGTGATTGAGGGGCGGTCTCTTTATGAAGCTCTAGCAGAAAGGGTATTGAACCCTTTGGGCATGACAGATACATCATTTCAGATATCTGATGAAAAAATTGAACGTTTAGCGGCGTGTTACGCAGCAGAGGAGGAAACACTCTCTCCGGTGCTTTTAGAGAAGCCTGAAGAAAGCAGTTACCGTTCATCAAGGTGGCAAAGTGGTGGTGGTGGTTTGCTCTCAACCATGCATGATTACCACCGATTCTGCAACATGTTGATTAATGGGGGAGAGCTAGACGGGAATCGAATCCTAGATTCGCAAACATTAAAAAAAATGATGGAAAATCATTTGCCCGGTAAAGCAGATATGACAGATGCTGGCGATCCGCTTTATTACAAGGGTTTCTTTGATGGGGTTGGTTTCGGACTAGGTTTTGCCGTAGTGCAAGATCCTGTCAAAGGACGTATTCAAGCTAGAGAAGGAGAGGCGTCTTGGGGGGGAATGGCCAGTACTGTTTTCTGGGTGGATCCCATTGAGAAAATAAGTTGCATTTTTTTAACCCAGTTGGTGCCCTCGGGGACGCATATAAAGTTGCGCTGGGATCTTCGTGCTTTGGTAAACCATGCGATAGAGGAATAGCAAAGAAGTGAAAGAAAATGAATCATCAGATAAGGAAATGCGAGATTTTACCATAGGGGTTGGGCCACATCCTGAGCCTTGGCCTGAAGATGACCGTTTAGATCCTGAACTCCTAGCGCAAGGCGATAAACGAAATGTGATTGACAGTTATCGTTACTGGACCGTAGAGGCTATAAGTAAGGATTTGGATACTCGACGACACTCCTTTCATGTTGCTGTTGAGAATTGGGACCATGATTTAAATATCGGAACTGTGGTAAGAAACGCTAATGCATTTTTGGCGGCGGGAGTCCACATCATAGGACGACGACGTTGGAATAGACGTGGAGCAATGGTGACCGATCGGTATCAACATGTCACGTATCATCCGAAAATTGAAGACATGCTTAGCTGGGCTGACTCGCAGTCGATTCCACTCATAGGGGTAGACAACTTACCCGGATCAGTCCCTTTGGAAACTGTTACTTTGCCGAAAGAGTGTGTATTAGTGTTTGGACAAGAGGGTCCAGGTCTTTCCGCAACAACCCAAAATGCATGCTCTATGGTTTGTTCGATTTCTCAATATGGTTCGACTAGATCTATCAATGCAGGCGTTGCGTCAGGTATTGCCATGCACGCATGGATACGCCAACACGCAGAAATAAACTAAAACTAGAATGAGAAAGCATTTATTTGCCACTATGAACTCCACTGATATTAGTCAAGAGACAAAAAGTGAGACTCTCTTAGATGAAGGTGACCATGACCGTTTCTCGCATTATGCAAGAAAGGCTGACATAGTTGAATCAGCTGTTACCGGAAAGCCAATAGTTGCTTTGTGCGGAAAGGTTTGGGTACCGGACAGAAACCCAGACCGTTTCCCTCTCTGTCCTAAGTGCAAAGAAATATATGCACAAAAAAAAGCTAAGGAAAACCGTTGATTTTCAAATCAAGTTTCTATATAGAACCAAACTGCATTTGGCAGATTGCTAGAGTCAGGGCATGAGTATTTTAATTACAGGAACTAATACCGGATTCGGAAAACTAGCGGCCCTTTCGTTGGCTAGAGAAGGTAAAAAAGTTATCGCTACTATGAGAGATCCTAATAAAGGAGATGATATTCGTAGGGTTGCGAATGAAGAAGGACTTTCAATAGAGATTCGTGAACTAGATGTATGCAACCTAGAGATGGTGCAAAATTGCTTAGCGGATGCGCAAGAAATAGAGGCGATTGTAAACAACGCTGGATTTGAAATACAAGCGGCAGTTGAACAGCTAGAAGATGATTTGATGTGGAAGCAACTTGACACAAATCTGTTGGGCCCGTTGAGACTGATAAGAACGGTATTGCCAGTTTGGACCCAACGAGGTAGTGGAGTAATAGTTAATGTAAGTAGTATCGCTGGTCGTTCTGCACCTCCTTATAGTGGTTCGTATGCAGCTTCAAAACATGCTCTGGAGGCTTTAAGTGAGTCCTTGCATTTCGAAGTTTCTCACCTGGGTATTCGAGTATGTGTGATAGAACCTGGTCGGTTTTCGACAGGCTTTTTTGAAAATATTGTTAGGCCTGATACATGGGAGGGTTCCCAACATCAAGAGCGTGCTATGGCCTTTCGCGAAGCTTTAATGAGACTTGACAACATAAGCGACAATGAATCAGAAGAAAGTGCTGGACCGCCCGACCCTCAAGAAGTGGCAGATGCAATTGTTAGGGCGGTAAGTGATTCAAAAGCGCCTTTTAGGACACTTGTAGGACAAGATGCCGAATTAATTGATGCCACTAAAACTTCGATGAGTTTCGAAGATTTTGAAACAACTATGAGGACTGCACTCGATTGGCACGATTGATGTGAAAAAAAGAATTATTGAATTTCCTCGACGAGTCATTTCGTTATTTTTTATTTTATCGGTTTTGTTGATCTCGGCTTGTGGAAGTGAAAGTCAGAGAACGAACGATTCTCCGTTGGAAGAGAAAACCGATCATGACCACACAGGACATAATCATGGCGGGCATGACCATCACAGCGGTGACGACTTTATTGATTTGAGTTCTATAACTGACCCTCCAAATGTTTCAATAGTCGCAATCCCTGACAGTCAAGGTGGAGTAAGGCTTGAGATTGAACTCGAGAATTTTGAATTAGTTCCTCTAGATGCACCGAAGGGCAATCAACCGAGAGAAGGTCATTTGCATGTTAAACTGGACGGCAAAATGGTAGCGATGCTTTCCGAAAAAAATTATTACCTAAGTGATTTGTCGAACGGTCAGCATGAGATAGTGGTTTCACTCTCGTCTATAGATCATCAAAGTTTTTCTCTTAATGGAAAACTCATTGCGGACACGGCAACTGTCACGATCTCAGGAGGCTATGAAGCCGAGCCTCCTGATGCTTTATTCGAAGTAGAGGTTTCGGAAGGAAAAGTCATAGGTGGCTTGTCACGTTTTGAAGTTTCAAAAGGTGATGTCGTCGAGATAACTGTATACAGCGACAGAAATGATGAAGTGCATTTGCATGTATACGACAACATGGTAGATGTTGGGCCTGGCATTCCAGCAGTAATAAAAGTGGATGCGACCATTCCTGGAATTTTTGAAGCTGAATTGCACTCAGCTGGATTCAGAATATTTGAACTTCAGGTTTCGTGACTGAAGTTTTCATATTTGCGCATGGAATTGGAGGGCGCCTTGACTTGCCTTTGTCTGAATGGCAAGTAGCGTGGGCTGGAGGAGTTGCACTAGTTTTTTCCTTTGCCGCGCTTGGTTATTTTTGGCATAAGCCTTTGTTAAAAAAGCTTTCAATTGGTCGTCCGGCATTCAGTGTCTTTACATGGCTCAATTTGTTTAAAACAATTATTCGTTATATTTCTTTAACCCTGTTTACGGTTGTTCTAATCGCCGGTTTTATTGGTCAGGACAATACGGTTGCTAATCTTGCACCAATAACAGTCTTTGTTGTCTTTTGGATAGGGATTGCATTCGCTTCAGCTCTTTTTGGGCATATTTGGAGAGAGATAAGCCCCTGGGAGACACTTGGCAAGCTAGTAGATCAAATAAGAAAAGAAAATGGAGAATCTGCTCCAAAATGGTTGACCTCTGGGTGGGCTGCCTTGGCTCCAATAAGCATTTTCCACTGGTTTGAACTGGCTTATCATGACGGGGCAAGCCCCAGAGTCCTCGGGTGGTGGATATTGATATACACCGTTGGTCTAATGGCCATAGCCTGGAGATGGGGGTGGACACAAGCGCGAAAAGCTGAAGGATTCGGTGTTTTATTTGGTGCGTTTGCTGAGCTCTCACCTTTCAGGGTAAAAGAAACAGAAGCGCAAAAACCCAAGAAAATGTTCATACGGGTTCCTTTTGTTGGAGTTGCAAACTATGAGATGACTTCGTCTCAGCTTGCTGTAGTACTAGCTGCTTTAGGTGGAACCGCCTTTGATGGGTTCTCCCGAACTCGGTTTTGGAGTGAGATTATTGTTGGACGGAATAAGTGGGAACTGACCCTAGTAAATACTGTTGGACTTATATGGATAGTTGCTGTAGTCGGAGTGGCTTACCATCTGGCCGGTAAGTTAGGTGGTAAGACAACTGGTGATGCAAAATTTTCTGAAAGATTTGGAGCTTCTTTAATTCCAATACTTTTTGGTTATGACCTGGCTCATTATTTTTCGTTATTGCTACTCGAAGGGCAAGCTTTCAAAGTTCTTATATCGGACCCGTTTGGCAAAGGATGGGATATTTTTGGAACAGCGACTGACCCGATCAACTGGACATTAATTTCGTCAGGAGTAATAGGGTGGGTACAGGTCCTTTCGATCGTAGGTGGCCACTTAGTTGGCGTATTGGTTTCGCATGATAGAGGGATTGAAAAATTTGAACTCAAGAAAGCAATGCAAAGCCAGTATCCGATGTTGGCGGTAATGGTTCTTTATACGATGTTCGGTTTGGTCCTTATGACCGGATAGTTATTTTGTATCCATTTAGAAATAGTTTTATTTGCACGCTAGTGTGTTCAACAATCAGGAGGAGTTGTGTCCGAACGCGAAGAGATGGATTGGGATCTTTACGGAAAAGCAGTTAGAGAACTCGCCCAAACAATCGCAGACGATAACTATCAACCAGATATTATCTTGGCGATTGTTCGTGGCGGAATGCTTGTGGCTGGTTCGCTCGGTTATGCATTAGCAGTAAAGAATCTTTATGTAATGAATGTCGAATACTACACGGGAGTTGACGAACACTTAGACCTCCCAGTAGTGCTTCCACCGTATGTGGATTGGGTTGATTTAGGAAAAGCAAAAGTTCTTATAGTTGATGACGTTGCTGATACTGGAAATACTCTTGCTTTGGTCAGAGGGCATGCTTTAGAAAAAGTTGCAGAAGTAAAATCTGCCGTTCTTTATCAAAAACCTCACTCAATCGTTGATTGCGAATACGTTTGGAAACACACTGGTAAATGGGTTAATTTTCCATGGTCGACT
>Ga0163179_10001514_pt1 | contig 16502 bp, 5 predicted proteins | sample AtlANTMetagenome_FD_109643 | JGI IMG/M metagenome (GOLD analysis project Ga0163179, IMG submission 109643) | Marine eukaryotic phytoplankton communities from the Atlantic Ocean - Atlantic ANT 2 Metagenome | ecosystem: Environmental > Aquatic > Marine > Oceanic | place: North Atlantic Ocean... | reverse complement strand
GAAATCCCAATGAAGAGCCAGTGTCGCTATCTGAGGGATATAATGTCCAGATGAAGACAAGTTAGAACGCCATTCAGGAGAGCCTGCTTGAACATCTTGCATAAGATAAGCATTTCTATATGGATGCTCTCTACCGAAGTTTTCTGGATCAATGGCGTGAACTTTTATTACCTCATTTGGCACATAATCTAGCCAATATCTTACAGAAGAAATTTTAGCATCAGAACTGTTTACCACGGCACCAGTTATATTTGTTCTCTCAGCACCTGCATATACTCTTTTTGGAGACTCTATAAAATCAGTATAATCTCCCAATTTAATGGAAGAAGAAAGAAAGAAGGAATTTTGAATATAGTTTTGTACGACATTGACACCATAAAATTCAATACTTCCTGAAAGATCGTCATCGTTAACTGCTGGATCGTGACTTGAACCAGATACTCCCGATGCCAAGGGGTGTTCTGGCGTTCTTTGCTTAAATCTTACCGCAAAGTTCCATTTTTCATTGTCATATACGTCGTAATATTTATCAGAGGTTAACGTTAATCCTAATTTGTCAGAAATCACTTTAAACCTGACATTAGGAGATCCTGCTTCTTCTCGCACCGCATAAACTTTTAAATCATAATCAAACAGTTCATCGTGAGAACCAACATCAACAGATGGTATCATTGTACTACCAGAGACCTCGTGTTGATCTTCTAGTGTTTCATCAGTAACTGGGCTTCTAAATCCAAAAAGCGATGATGTGACGTTAGAATAAGTGAACGCGCCTTTGACTGATGAATCAACTTTTTTTGAGAAAATTGCTTCTGCCTCAAGAGTTATAGCAGAACCAGATATCATGCCGGCAGCACCAGAAATAAAAGGAACTGAGGTGGCATTATCACTTGAGGTCATTTGATATACTACAGCGTTATGACGATTAGGGTGATTGAAATCGACATAATTCTTTTTCAATATAGTTTGTCTATAATTCTCTTCAAACTTGTATGTTACATTGTCTCCATATAGGTTAATTTTAATGAGTTCATCATCAATTCCAAAACACCTGATTAGATTTCTAAAAGATTTTTCTGTACCTTTGGATTTAAAAATGTGTGAAAGGTTATTATAAATGTTATTATAAATGAGATTTTTTGTGTCTGATATATCTGTATCAAATTTTCGAGTCTCATTCTGTTGCATAAAATGATCTAAGACTTCAGCATCAGCAAATATTTCTGGGGCTATAAAGCCTTGGTTCTCTAGCAACCTATCTGAGAAAGGTATTGGTTTGTGACTACTGCTTGGATAATTAATATTTTTTAACGTAGGCAGAGACTTCATTTGAAGAGCCAGAGTATCAAAATAGTTTCCAATAATTTGTGTTAGTTTTCTTAGTTCATAACCATTTTGACTATCTTCAGATGTAATCCATTCTGGCATACTATAATAGATCGCTGAATTGTTTCCAGTATCGTGTTCTTTACCTTTTGATTTTAAAGACTCCAAGATATTATCAATTTCAGGATTTGATGTTCTGATTATTGGATCTTTAAATTCTGGGACATATCCTACGGTACTAGAAAGGAAAGACTGGTTAAATGCTGAACCTGTTGATCTTGCGTTAACGGCGTAACCTGTCCAAGAACCATTTGACGTTCTCCCAGAATAATCTAGTACAGCATTGTCAACACTGGAAGTTTCGCTGACACCTTCATTGAATTTGTAATAGACTCCTAAATCAGTGTTTGCTAAATCAGTATTCGCGCCGCCATGTACTTGTTGAAACCAGTTTCTTCCGATTTGTGCCGGTGAACGAGAGGCTTTCCAAAACCTGAATTCGTCCATAGAGGCAGATAATTTACCCCAACCTATATCTGGAACAGCGCCTGAAAGGTCTACTGATGATGAAATTTTTGTTGCAAGAGCACCGATGGTTCCCAATATGGCTCCACTTACATAATTTATATTAGAGCCAGTCATCACTTCATCAGCCACTTCACCATCAACATAAAGTTTAATTTTTAAAGCAGGCCCTGCATTTTGTAAAGATATTGCATAATGATGCCACTTTCCATCGGCCACTGTATCTTTATTTATACCACCACCTGAACCAATAGATGCCGTGGCAATGCCTTGAGTTCCTGACATATATGTTACGAGAAATGGACCCTGCTTGTCTTTTCCGCCAGTGAAATATGTTGGGAAGGTTGCTGTTGTATTATGATTCCAATTACCATAGTCGCTAACGGTAATGGGGGTATTTCCGTTATGGCCGACGACATCCTGAGTTAAAAGTACCTCTCCCGTTGCGCCGCCACCGGTTGTGGCAGTTATCTGTAAGGCCGATGCATTGATAGAACTAATCAAAATAGAGGCCATTCCAGCAGCATTATTAGTTGGCGGATCCATGGCTGTGTTTGTGCCTGCAGCGCCATCAGCATCATTGTCAACCTCAAACGTTACCGATGTTCCTGCGGCGTCAGTGAGAGTTATTGTAGTTTCCTCATTTGTTTTATCAGTGAAGGTAAAAGTCGCAGTTGCTGCAGCAGATACTGGTGCTTGTGACTCTCCATCCATTTCGATTCTAAATCTTCCGTATCCAACACTACTAGAAACATTATTAGGAGTATGACTATCAAAAATTACTTCTTTTTGTGTCTGATCTGTGTTGAAGTCATCTTTCTTCAACCAGAATTCTACTGTATTTCCTCTTTGTCCATCAATCTTAAGGTTAGATCCTCGATGGTCTGAAACATCATATATGTTTGCTGTCCCTTTGTTAGATGGGAAAATATCCTTAAGACTTACATTTGTATCATCTTTATTTGGGCCGCCTTTAATAGTGATATATTCATATGAAGCAGTAGCAGGGGCTCCGTAGCCGTACTGATCTTCTATCTGCGTTCCCCAACCATCATATGAAAATATCGCAAAACCTGTCTGTCTAGGATATTCATTTTCAAAAATGTGCTTATCCAAATACGAAGAACTATTATGCCACTGCTCTTTCTCATATCTTGAACCATCATATGGGTAAGTTTGGTAAACCCTTTTGATTGATTGCTCGTAGTATTCCTCGGCTAGGCCAAACCTTGCAAAGTTAGATGCAGAATTAAAATCAACTTGAGGTATAAAAGTTTCTTTGCTCTTTATCTTCTCGCGGATATGATCCTCCGACTCAGCCTTCTCAGAAATAGAGCTAATTGGTTCTTTTAATACTTTAAGTTTTAATTCGCCTTTATCAAAAAGATCTTTAATACTCATTACTCAACCCTAAATTTGAAGTCTTCCGGCTGCTCGTGATACACATCGTCTCTTCTATATGCAAATTTTAGACCATATGAATATCCTTTTGCCAACATGGATATATCAAAATCAAAATAATTACCTTTCATGTCGTAAGACATTAACGTTTCTTGATTACTTCCGGTACCATAATCAACGACAGTTAAATTGTCAACAACTCTATAAACTTTGTAGTAAGCCTCGTCTATTATACTTCCAGAAATTGTCTGCTTTGCTTTAGTATATATATTCGGGCACCAATTCTTTTCTCTTGTAAAGAGTCTAAATCTGGCTGTTTCGCTTTGAGAATAAGAAGGTTTTAGATTAGTTACCTTTGTCACATATTGGACGTTTGGATTATAATCTTCTGATTCTAAATTCTTAACAACGATAGTCCCTGTATGATAACAAATTGCGGAATATCCAGTTCCCAAAGTCGGAGTGCTTGGGTTGCCTTCCGCAAACCATCTATCATATACAACACTGGACGTTGTATCTATCGCAAAAGAACATGAATATATACCAGTGGATACATATCCGCCTGTAACAAAGTTATTTGTAATTTGCCAAGCACTATAGCCTTCATGAGTTTCTGAACCGCTATTTTGAACCGTCTGGACAGAGCCGCTACTTAGCTCATCATAAATCTGTACAAACACAGGTCCAGTTCCAACGTCAGGGAAATTTCTTAACTGTCCGCGCACAACATTATAAAGGTATAAAGTGTTTAAGTTTTCTGCTGCGGTCATAAGAGAACTACTAGCATAAAAATTAGCCCTGTCGTCTTTTAAGGAAGAATCCCATCTAGCCTCAATCATGGGCCTTTTAAAGAAATACTCAGTTCCTCTAGAGAAAAATTTCTTTGTATAATAAGAACGAGTCGATCCAGTGACGTTGTGTAGAGAACTTCCACTTGCATCTGGAGTCAGGTTTATTGTTGCAGCACCTTCATCATCTGGAGATGGATCAACTGATAAAAGAGAACTTGAAAAGAATGCTTCTTGTGTACCTGTTAAGAAAAGACCGATGCCGTAATTTGGTCTTTGATCGCCGGATGTTCCATCGTGTTCTGAAAGCCATTCTTCAACAAGTGTGGTAATATTAACCTCTAAATCCTCGTCGCCGTTATCAAATTCTGCTTTGAAACTTAAATCTTCAGTATCATAATCGCCGCCAACAACATTCCAAGTCGTATCTGCGGCAGAGTTCATCCAGTTTGAACCCTCTCCATCCTCTGTTATATCTCTATATTCTTCCATATCAAGGCCATGGCCTTCTTCCCATGATGCTGAGATGGGAGAGATGAACAAAGTAAAATTGCTAGGTGTTGTAAAAGCGTGTTTTGCATTGAACATGCGAAGATAAAATTCTACGCTTCCGCTCGCTGGAATGTTGTTCTTGTCTCTGGATTCAGAAATATTATTAACGGGGAAACTAATCAAGGCTCTAGAAAGTTCTGCGGTCTTGCCATCAGATCCAGATGCCTGCCCATAGATAGAAAAAACTTCTACAACATCGGACATACCCATATTTGAGCCAGTTGCCCTATCGGTGTCCAATAAACTAGGCCTGTAAGCGTTTGTTATTGTGGTGTCTTTATCTGCTATGAACCTTTTAATTCCCATTATTTAACACTCCCTTTGATATCTTGACTAGTAAATTTCAATTCTAGAATATGATCCTCTGGGACGTTTAAAAATCTTCCATCTGCTGATATTCTATTTTCAATGTCATAACCTACATCTGAGTATTTTCCTCCGATGAGAGGCATGATTTCCACATCAATAGTATCAACTACTCCCCTAACTCCATTAAGAATTTTAGATATGTCTGTTATAACCAAAGATTCTCCTACTTCGAATTTTTTAGAAAACGCTCTTTGCAGTTCCCTAGTTGCATTTGACAGCACATCATACTTGTTTACATTAATATCTGTGATTATATTAAAGTCAATACCAAAATTTATAATTTTGGCTGGTATAATATCAATCGTGTCATTTATCATTCTATAACGATTTAACCAAGTTTTTAAGTTTTCTTGTAAAGCAATTGGTGGTTCTATCAATTTGCCATCTAAATCTTCAGAAACAACAAAAATATTTATATTTCTCTTGAACGAGTCTTTATCTTGAACTACGTTGCATTTTTTAATAGAGCCAAACTCAGAGGACATGTTGTATATAATACTAATATAGTCTTGTTTTGTCACAGCACGATTTTGAGCAGAGAATGTTCCTTTAATTCTTTCTTTTAGTTCTGCAATGGATGGCAATCCTACGTCTCCTAAAATCCTGTCCTCATTTGTAACCTCTAAACTATCAATAACAGTTTGTATTTCTGTTCCGTCAAGAGTGGATCGCTCTTCAAAATCAAACACTGGGCTTGATACTGTGTTGACAGAGGCAACTGAAGCATTAGAATTTTCTGTTGTATTAACTCTATACACAATTCTTAAAGTTGTATTTGAGGGAGCAACACCAAACTTATCGTTTGCAACCAAATTTGTAGGATCAAAAGACTTGTCTGTTGTATAGTCTTTCCCGTGAACATTCAATAGCAATTCACTTGGATCCGCAATTAAGTCATTAAACACTTCAGAATCTGACCCGTGTCCAAATTGAAGTAAGGTCCTGTTTCTTTCCTGCTCCATAGTGAATCTTCTAGCCACAGCAAGGGCTTTCATAACTGAAGGGACTAATTCTGAATTCTGTCCCCTGTTTGCCAAACTTCTATAAATAATGTTTTGAGACAAATGATCTACTTCATAATACTCATTTCCTTCAGAATCGTGAACAGACACTATTTCTGTTATATTTGACGATCCAAGATCTATTTTTAAGAATTTTTCAAATTCTCCAACCTCAACAAGTTCTTGTTCAAGTTCTCCAGAAATAACCTGACCTCTGGCTTTTACAGCGTAATGTGTTTGAGCGCCAGTGTCTGAATCTACTCTTGCAACAACAATCTCATTCTTACTGTCTGAGAAATCTACATTCTCATTTAATGTAAAAGTGTGACCTTCTGAAGATGTGAATCTAGAACCCTTTCTCAATCTTGGCATATATCTTTCATCAGGAGCCAATCCCGTTTCCACTGCTGGAACTAAAAGATATAAACTTACATGTCCGTATGAGACTTGCGCTTGATTAAACTTAAAACCAAACTGTCTTCCAAGTCTTAAAACATTGTCATATTCTGATGCTGTATCTATAAAAGACTCGTTCGCCTGATAATCTAGATAGAAAGATAGTATGTCGCCAACATACGCAACCGTGTCTAACATTAGGGCTCCGAAACTAGCCTCATTAAAATCTTGAAATGTTTTTGAATAATATCTTTTAGCATATTCGACTAATTCTTCCTTAATAGAATTAAAGTCTCTGCTAGTATATTTAATCGGTAATGTTTTTTTGGCCATCTATACGCATTCCTCTTATTGGATAAATAGTTTTATTATAAAGTTATATCTAGGAAATCTTGTAAATTAAAAGAACTTATTGTATAGTTTATCCTCATGTTTAATGTATTGGATGCGAGATCGTCGTCAAAAAAACTAACTTCGTTGATTTTTAGGAATGGCATGTAGATATTAACTTGCTGATTAATCTTGCCTCTTATTTCAGATCTTAACATTTCTGTGTTCTGTTCAAACAAGTATTTAACCAATCCGACACCAAAATTTGGATCCATTATCCTCTCTCCAGGCACTGTTAAAATAAGATTTTTAAAGTTTTGCCGTATAGCATCTCTATAAGTCTTATTAAGTTCATGGCCAGCGGAGCCATCCCTTTGAAGTGGTAATTTTGGTGATATTCCTATTGACATTTTGTTTCTCCTAAACTAAATAACTCTTAGTTTATAAATCGTCCTCTTCAGTTTCAATATTTAAAACCTTAGCAGCAGTGTCTACAGCGTCTTTTATTGACTCGAGCGCAGGGTTAAGATCTATTTCTACCGCTTGTTTTATTTTTTCAACATCAATAAAACCAGGATATGTGTTAGTTGTAGCCAACTCTGCCAATTGATAATCTTTTATATTACTAAACCCTTTTAGAGCGCCAATCGTCTGCTCTAAGATATCAGATGTGTTCTGAAAGATGAATCTGGCCTCTTGCCCTTGGCCGCTTTCTTGTGCTGCGTTTTCAAAAGTCATAATATTATTAATGGCTATAATCCCTAACATTCTTTTCGCTGGGAATAGATACTCAAATAACAATTTAAATGAATCTGTATCTTTCATCAAAGACCATAGTCCTGATAAATTACCATCTATCCCAAACCAGTCATCATTTAAAAGTTCTCCAAATCTTTTTGAATTAACTGATATTGAGAAGTCTTGTTCTAACAGAGGCATTGTAAAAACATACCTATTCAATTCAAGATACGAAGGTTGACCCTCTACGTCTACTTTTGGCTCTGCTATAAGAAAAGATTTAATTCTTTTCATCGTCAAGTGCTCTCTGTCTTCTGTATTGTTAATCCAATCTCCTGTTGGAAATTTACCAAAAAAGTCTGGGAATAAGTCTTTTTGAACAAATCCAAATCCTGATTTATACTTCGGGCCGATTGGATCTCCTCCAGCATAACTTAATCTCAATCCATAAGATACATCATGAGTAAATAAGTTTAAGGGAGCCTCTAATAGATTGTCATACGTGGAATTTTGCAAGTCATCAGTGATCAGCGTGCCTTCAGTAAACACTTCTAGAGGACTAACTGGCTGCCCTGTTTCAACAGATATCACTGTAGGATCTCCGTTCTTGTATAAGTCTAAGGCCCTGTACATATCAACACCGCTGGCTGGTGTCCATCTTCTTTTCTTTATCCAATCAGCCACAGCAACATGTAAGAATTCTGTTCCTTTACCATCATCTGGGTGGCCTGTCGCATCTTCAGTCTTCCCTATATACGCTACTTCTTGACTAGTCGGACTCCATGCTCCACCTTTTGATTTAGGCAAATGTATTCTATCAATAACTATATGAGTGTCATATGCGTTTGGTGCGCCGCTTGTGCTTACATTATCTGGATCTAAGTCATCGCCAAACCAAGAAGCATAATAAGGCGCATCAAAACCTACAAGAAGACCATATAACATATATTTTATAAATTGATCTTTTGTCGTAAACCTTCCCCAAGCAAATGTAGCATCAGGGTTTGAATTAAGATGCACTGGATTATATTTTGTATATGTTGTATCTTTCCATAAGAAATTTCCCATCTTAAACACGGATGGCGCATTGTTATTAGGCAGGATTCCATTAAGGGTACAGGGGAGAGATGTATTACTTGTTGGGTAAGGATCGTATTTAACATTATTTATTCTTGTTCTGTAAGGATCGGCTGGGAAAAGACGACTTTTAAGTTCGTCTGCTCTTCTGTATCCAGGTAAAGTAGGATGCAATAACTCAGTTCGATGAATTAATCCTTTCAATGTCGCGTTGCCAGAAGTATCATAAGCGCTTCCACCGGTCAAACCATTAAGATACCAAGATCCTCTCTCTTCATCATTAGTAGTGATCCAACCACCAAAAATAACATTTATCGCTTGCAAGGATAATTCATCAACTGGGCTTTTATATTTAAAAGCAGTATAATCACCATAATAAGCCAACGTATAATATCTAAACGCTGCGTTTGCAAGTATTTTTTTGTGCTTATCAGGAATCACTCCGAAGACTTCATTAAGAGTAAGATCATCTGAGAGTGGTACCATTTGTTTTATATGTCTTCTTCTGAACTGTAATGCTGTGCCTTTGATACCGCCTAGACTGTGCTCATTTACAGCTTGTACTTTACTCTTAACTGGATCCTGTAACCAACAAGTATCAAGATAGTGAACTAAATCTCTCGTGTTTGTAATGTCATAATGTTCACTATAATAAGCGCCTTCGCCATAATTAATCGGGTTTGCAAATGGTGCTGAAAATGATTTTGGACAAGATATATCTGCCACATCCCATACAATAGGGCAATCGATATCGGCAGGGGCACCAGGATATTTTTCATAATTAAAAGATGGACTTTCTCCAGATACAGTTCCCGCAGGGACAAGTGGGCAAATTCTTTCCAAAAGAGCCACTTCTTCTTGAAGTATGGCTGAAAGTTCAGGCGTTACATCAACCTCTGTAGATGTTTGTGTTTTTAACTCTTCAATTTTGTTATAAAAATCTTCGCTCATCTTTTTAAATTTTGTTTGATTTTGTCTCCAATCAAATATTGAGCCAGCAGGAAGTCCAGATGCATAAGAACTATAACTTCCGTAATCGCTGAAATCTTTAATAAAGTTTATATAATACTGTTGAAAGTCTTTGACATTAAGATAGACTGGTAAACCTGCTGCTCCCTCATTAGCAAACATTTCACCTCTATATTCAACTGGGATTTCATGAAATCTTTTTGCCACATCGTCTGGCGTGAAATTATCAGTTGCTAAGGTCGCGACCAACTCAGGATTTTCTTCAATCTTTAATCTAATGTCTTCTCTTGACTTAAATGTAATCTTTATATACTTTTCTAAAACAAACCCAAGTTTTTTAATCAGACCACTTTCAGTCCAGTGTCTATAACCTGAGTAGGTTGCGTTTTGATTTTCAAAAGGTGTGCTTGTTGCTCCAGATTCAACTAAACCTCTAAATCTATTTGCTACTACAGCATCTGAATGGTTATCATCCTGCTTTACTTTCAAGGTGTCTGGATTATTTTCAAGACCTGCAAGATCAATTACATGATTTTCAAATAAGGCATCAATAACTGATGGCATATTTGATTTTGTATAAACCTTGTCTTTTAATTGTTGTGTTACCTCTACAAGTTCTTTTTCTATGGTCTCGACAACTAGTTTTGAAAACGCCGCACTATTTGATGAATTATCATCTAACTGATAATATCTTCCCAAGACATCTTTACTGAGAGATAAGATCGTAGTTGATACAAAATTAGCCACGATATTATCTGACAACAAGTCTTCTATATTGAATGCTCCTGCAGTCCCTATGGATCTCAATACAAAGTCAAGCAAGTAAATTTTTACCGCTGCCTTGACTAAGGATGGGTTTGGAAGATCCACCATAACATTTTTCATTGTAACAAGTTGTTCTGGATCGGTGACATCCTGTACGCTGTCCATTAACTTATCGTAATCACTTATGGCTTCTTGTTTAATATTCTCTAAATCAAGTCTCAACAAAGAAAAGCGATCTGGTGTTTCTGGATCAATATTTTTACTTGCTTCAAATACTTTGTCTGCGGTTCTTTTCAATAAACTAATAAACATGCTTCCATATAGACTTCTTCTGGCCGTATAATCAAGACCTGAAGGAGGGTTTGATGAAATTAAGTTTGTTTTGAAGACTTGGTTGAACAGAGTTCTGTCTCCCCAATCTATATTTTGTTCTGGCGGTGTCTTGCTAAAAGGAACCAACATGTCTCCCGCTTTCTTTATCAAATATCTTTGAAATACTTGAGGTGGCAACGGCTCATTTACAATTTTTGGATGTTGTAGTTTTCCAGGTTCAATTATATCCTCACCCAAAATACTTTTATTTCTAAATATTTCAACTGCTTTAGCGTATGTTGGAACATTATTTTTATCTGTTATTTCAACATTTCTAACTTTTTCTGAATATGCGGGACTATCACCTGCCTGTATCTCGAACCTATCAATAATACAGCCAGAGCCGCCCTCTTCTTTTGTTTTTCTCTCGTCTGGCAACTGAGGCAGAAGGTGAAATCTAACAGTCCCTTTTGATATAGCCCCCAAAAGAAGTCCTGGTGAATCTTCAGCGTAGATGCCCTTAAATTCATCTAGGAAAGAATTGTGTACATCTATGTAGCCTTGGACCGTCCCAATTCCTGAATATTCTATACAAAAGAGAACAGATGGGCAAACTCTTTCCCTATTAATATTTTCAAGTTGTATTTTTTCACCTTCTTCTGGGCCTGACACTTCGATTACAAATTTTTGTTCCTCTGGGGGGATGTCATCTGTTTGAAAATTAGCAACATTATATTCGGATTTACTTTCATGATAATTATCTACATCTTGTCTTCTTTGAATACGAATGGTTTGTCCATCAACTTTTATCGTTTGATCGTGCTCAAATCCAGGAGGATACTCTATACCATTCCTATAGTAATCAAGAGCGCGCTCCATATGGCCACCAACAATAGAATTAGTTGGGCCTCTTATTGTATATGCTTTAATATCATCTGGAGTTCCAGTGGCTGGTTGCATTTTGTGTAAATAAAAGCGAAACAAAAATATCCTTAACAAACATTCTTTAGAAGACTGTATATTCCATCCAGATCCACCTAGTAATCCCCAATTATGACTTCTTTCATCATAACCAGAAGTGCCTTGACCGTAAAGATCATTCAGTCTATCTAAGACATCGGTCCAACTATTTCCAGCAAATTTATAACCATTGCTTGTTACTGAGTCGGCTGAATTTGTTCCTGGTTGATAATAACCATCGGATTTAAGATTCCATGGGCCTGGGCCGCGATGACCAAATAACAAATTAACATTGGCTAAAGCGTCTGCCCAATCTGCATCTGTCAAATCTTTTACCGGATTAAATGTAAAAGAATTAAAATTTGCGTCAATTATATTTGCATAATCTCTTTTTGGAACCATATCATACTCAAGAGCATGTTGTTCTAGTCCTCTATCTGGATCTGCGTAAGACCTCGCTATTGATTCTTCAGTGTAATTCCATGAATATCTTGTATAATATCTAAACGCTGCATTTGTTAAATCCTCTATTTGCTGTTCTGTTAACAAGGCAAGGTTAAATCTCAAGCCTGCAGGGTCATAAAGTGTCGCATCACCTTGTGTTCCGTACACATTGTCAGTCCAAGTACCACCGTTAAGAATACCTTTAACATCATTGTCTTTCATTGCTAATTCTTGTGGCTGTAATGCATAATAAGGATTTGGCCATCCTTGCCATGCTTGACTCTCAGCATTATCTGAAGTTAAATTGTTCATTCTTATGTCTTCAGGGCTGGAGTTATTATTACCAGAGCCTTGGCCTGAAGTTTCCACCGGGACGGGTTTCCATCCAGCCTCATCCATGAAAAGTCTCATAAGTGCTGTATGTCTAGATATCTCCACACACTCTGGAGGAGGTTGAACATATGCTCCTTGCCCAACTGACGAAGGAACCTCCCCAACAATACCAAGAGTATAATTTTGATATTTACTAATTGTGCCAGATTCACCTGCGGGGGTCTTTTGATCTGATGAAACAGAAGTACCAAATTTAATCAGATCGCTATCAACCATTGCTTCAATTCTTGTTGTTATTTTTTCTAAGAAATTCGGATCTCTTTTGAATAGGCTGATAAATCTTATTGTATCTGCTTGGAATGATGGAATTAGAGAAGATAAAATACTTTCTAATATATTATTGCTTCCCTGTTTAAAACTATCTTTAAGAGCTGAAGTTATTGAATCTTTCATTGTCCGTTCTAGGTCTAGTGAAAGAGTTTCTGTATTCTCCACTAATTTTCTTAAGGATTCTTTAATATCATCTTTAACTCTTTGTTTCTCGTCCTGAATCTGTTGTGTGATTTCTTGTTCGGTAAGGCCTCTTGCTTTGAGAGCCCTTCTCTTCGCTCTTTCAGCAAGGTTCATGTTCTCATCATCGCAAGGATCTACTACAAGTTGTTGATCAAATGCGGCTTCAATTCCTTCGCAGAACTCAGTATCTATGATATCTCCTAAAGTTTTGAAAAACGAAGGAACTTTTGGCGGCTCATTAACTTTAACCTTTACTGAAGAAGGGGCATTGGACTGGATAAATTTGTGAACATATCTTAAGAGTTCATCCGGCACTGTTTGAGAATTTAATAAAGAACATATTTCTAACGGAGTTAATGCTTTAAAAAGCGCCTTTAACCAGTTTTCATTACCAACCAATGAGGCAAGAGCGGCTTTATCATTTTCTGTTTTAGGGAATGACGCAACATTTGTCTGACCATAATTGTGTTCAGGTTCATTATCTATACAATATTTTTGCCATGACCACATTGCTTCTCTGGCTGGTAATATTATCTTCTCTTCGATCCAAGACATGATTGCTTCTTCGATCTTTCTTTCTATTTCTTTTAATGCAGCATCATAAAGCGTCCCAACAATAGGAATATCGTCTAAACTATTAAATCTGGTATCACATTTCTTAAATGGAGGTATTGGTGATTTTTCTTCGTCTACTGCTTTCTGACCTTTAGCCTCATTGATCATTTCAATTAAGGCTGCGATACCGGCTCCAAGGAGGAATGGGGCTGCAGTGATTGCCTCACAGAAAAATCTTTTCCATCCTGCGGTCTCTATGTCACTTCTTAAAGCATTCTGAAATGCTGAATTTGTAATGTTACCAGCCGCCAGTTCTCCAAGATAATTTCTAATTGTGTAAGCAATGTCTGTGACAGAGATATTGACAAACTCACCACCTGGAAGGAATGCTCCGCTATCTAACCAGAGAGCGAATTCATTCATTTTTTCCGGCTCTATTTGTAGGAATTCGTCAATAAGCCAGTCACAATAAAGATCAATAAGATCGTCTAACGAAATGTCTAGGCCCATGCATGCCAACGCTTCATTAACGAGAGTTGGAATATCCATTCTTGATAAGAAGTATTTAGCCAAATCATATATGTTTCTGATCTTTGCTGGGGCTCCCGGAAGGTTTTCCATAAAGAAGTCGCCAGCATATTGAGATACATTTTTTCTTCTATTTGTTATCGCTTCGTTGACAATGGCATCAAAAGTAAAATCATTCTTCCAACTGGCATCTGCTTTAGTTTCGATGGCTTTGTAATCTGCTTTAATGTCATCCCATCCAAGAAGTGCTAACGCCTTATTATCTACTGCTCTACCCTTGCCTTTCTTTGGAGGAGCAAATTCGTTTAACGTTGGTCTAGGTTTCACATATTTATTTACAAAATCATTATACTCTATTTGAGGATCTGTTTTTGATACAGCAGGAGACTTACAAGTAAATTTAATATCTTTTGCTTCAAACCCTTGGAAATCAGTTGTCGCGCTAAATTCTGTGAATGGAGATACATTCCCTGTTGAGTCTTTAATACTTCTAACAAGCCAAAGGGTTCTAGGATCTAGATAAGGGCTTTGTTGCAGATGTGAAGATCTGGCTATTTTTAATAATCCATAATTTGATGGGCCATTAATGGTATATACATTAAATATCCCTAACCCTCTAACATTTGTTAACCAATCTGAAATTTCAGAATCACTAGCAGACATAATGTTAATTTCTGAAGTTGGGAACTCTAATAGAAAAGGCACGTTGGCTTTAACATTATTAGTCTTGAAAAACTCCCACATTTTTTCATATGCTAGTCTTATTTTTTTGGCTTCCTCGCCAAATTCAAATCTATCATACAAAGTATCTGGACCTATATAGTTCCACATCGTTTTGTCTATTTCTTTCTGGAATTCATCAAATTTTAATGCTAGTATTTCCATTCTTTTGGAAAACTCAATAAAACTTCCGAATTGAACTTTATCACCATCAACTTCTGATACAGTTGCTTGTTGAATGTCTACCAAATTCAATTCAGCATCATCTTTAAGCTTAAAGAGATATTTAACTGGAGCGCCGGGGCGAGGGGGAGTGTAGGGACCTTCTAATAATATAGCAAAAGAGCCCTCAATCGCGCCTTCTGCAAATTGCTTCCCTAAATACGCTGCCATAGTAATAGCAGCCTGTTCTGCTGCTATGAGTTCATATTCGAGTTTCCAATTTGGATTGTTTAATAACGGATCGTTGGCCCCATCATATGGCTCAATATAATCTTGGACTACATGAACTACACCGTTAACCTCATAAGGCATCCCAGGTTCGCGGTCGGTCCAATTTTTTCCATCTTCAAGTGCCATTTTATATTCCTAAGTAGTGCTCACGAATTCGCTGAGAATGTATGCTGGGGATTTTGGATTATTCAAATATCTAAAGCCAGCGTTCTTTAGATTTGACACCATTGAAGTTAGATTCTTCATAGGCCCTTCAAGATATTCAAAGGTTGCAACTGTATTAGCAGCAGAGGCAGGAACACTTGGAGGAACCAACATCGTCACAGTACCCAATGGTTGAGGAACGAAAGCAGGTGGTGCGGGTAGGCCATACACCAATGTTGGGGGTATTTGATGCGTGTGAGTTCCAAGCGCCTCATTAAAGCCCTTTTGTATTAGTAACATGTTATAAACCTGTGCATTTAAGTCATTTATATATTGAATAATTTTATTTAGAGCAGAAACCAAATTATCTCCCTTTACCAAAGGTTGTAGATCAGTATCATCATTATTGGCAATAAATTCTATCTTTGGGACGCTCTTAATCTGACCACCCATTGAATTATAATTATCTGCTCCAGCGATTAATTTAATCCCTCCGGCGCGAGATAAAAATCTTAATGAATCTGCTTTCATAGCAATTGCTGCTCTGTTTTTCACTTTACCAATCTCGCCGTCAGCACAGTTAAAGTTGTCGTCAACATCTGTTTTTTGACTTAAGTATATTGTCGCTCCGTCCCATCTATTGCTAGGATTTATTAACAGGGGTTCTTGTGTTTTCGGATCTATCTCTGGCCAGTGTCCTGTGACATCATATATACCTGGGTTACAAGAACCGTAACCTGCAGTAATTCTAATCGCGAACGCTTGTGTGTCTCCTTCGCCGCCATATCCACTAAATCTTGTGTGAGTTCTATCTCTTCCTAATAAAATTCCAGAACCACCTTGAGGATCTGATAAGAATCTTTCATCTGGCTTTATTGCCAAAGGAGGAGTAGCCTCTGTTGGGTGAGGCATAGATGGACCTGTTACATCTCCAATTAATCTTCCTGGACCCAATCCATCTAAGTCAATGGCTTTTTTATTTTTTCCTTTAAATCTTTGTGGCATTTATTAACCCTCACCCAAATCCATACCAGTTACAGACTCTATAAATTCTTGAGTTTTATCAGTTGTCTCTGATTCTGCAACTACAGGCGCTAGATCAATAGGATAATTTTTAAATTGTGGTGCTCCGAGACGGACTCCCACCTCGTAAGCGTGAAATAATAAATCTGGATCACCTACAAAGTCAAAATGCATCGTGTCTGAATCTTTGAACTCTCCTCCCCAACGAAATCCATATCTCTTATATATTGCGACAAGACTATCTGGAAGATCTGTCACAAACTCTGTTTGCATGGGATTT
>Ga0163179_10001512_pt1 | contig 16509 bp, 14 predicted proteins | sample AtlANTMetagenome_FD_109643 | JGI IMG/M metagenome (GOLD analysis project Ga0163179, IMG submission 109643) | Marine eukaryotic phytoplankton communities from the Atlantic Ocean - Atlantic ANT 2 Metagenome | ecosystem: Environmental > Aquatic > Marine > Oceanic | place: North Atlantic Ocean... | reverse complement strand
GAGAAAGTAAACCTGCTACCTTTGCAGGAAATTTGATGGTCCGAATTGCCGCGGCGGCTGCCGGGTCACTTTTGGATAGGATTCCACTCCATCATCGCGACACTGTGATCCGTTCATCGTGAAGCCCGCCCTTACCCTCGCCGAAACTACCACACCGGATGGTGTTCCCCTCTCCCTGGTGGAACATGATGGAGAATATTCTCTTCATTCGGACGGGGTCCAGCTGGAGAGCAGCTTCGCGCACAACGGAGCCACCGAGCTGGGCCAACTTGCGGCCCAGCCTTTCCGCGGCGCCCGTCAACCTCGCCTCCTCCTTTCCGGTCTGGGCCTGGGTTACACCTTGGCTGCCCTTCGGGGTGCCCTTTTACAGAAAAAGGCTGTTTTTCAGGTCGCAGAACCGATTTCCTGCCTTCCCACCTGGCACCGCCAGCACCTGGCTGCCCTCCACCAGGGCCAACTTGATGACCCCCGCCTGGTCATCCGCGGAGAGGGGCTGGCAGACGCCCTGCACAAGGCGCGGGAGGAGTTTCAGGCCATGCTTCTCGACGCAGACGCATGTCTTCCCCAGGCTGGAGTGACCACCCGGGAAGGGGTTCCTCACTCGTCCTTCTTGCACCGGGCCCATTCTTCGCTAAAGGAGGGGGGCCTTCTGGCCATCTGCTGCCGGGCCGACCCACGCTCTTTCGAGCGGAGGTTGCGCCAGGCCGGATTCGATGTCAGCCACGAACTGGTTCCCGCTTCACACAAAGGAAAACAAAAACAACGTTCCACAATCTGGCTTGCCCGTAAGGGGGCCTACGAGGAAAGGCTCCCTTCTCGCCGAACCCAAAAGAAAAAATTCAACTCATGACACCGCCAAAATTGCTGCTTATCGTCTTCCTTGCCCTTCCTGCCGCCATGGCGGGGGAATTCAAGGTCGAGAAGAAACCCTTCAAATCAACTGTGGCCTTGGAGGGAATCTTTCTCCCAGACAAGGCCCATCCCCTGAAAGTCGACCCAAAGGCCTGGGCTGACTTCACCATAAAGGAACTGGTATCACAGGGTGCCACCGTAAAAAAGGGCGCGCCGATCGTAGTGGTCGACACCAAGGGTATTGACCGGCAGTTGGCTGATGATGCCGATGCCACCACCTCCCGCAAGATGGCGCTGAGTGCCGGCGAGCTTGAACTGGCCAACCTCGAGAAAACCACCCCTTGGCGACTGCAGGCCGCAGAACTTGCCTACAAGCGCGCCAAGGACGACCATGGATATTTTGTGGAGGTCAGCCGGCCCCTGCAAGAGGAAGCGGCCAAGCGCAGCCTCCAGAGCGCTGAGCGCTACTTGGAATCCGCCACCGAAGAGTTAAATCAGCTTCTCAAGATGTACAAGGAAGACGATCTCACGGAAGAAACGGAGGAAATCATCCTGAAGCGTCAACGTTATGCCGTCGAATCAGCCGAATTCCGCCTGAAGTCTGCCAAGCTTTCCACTAAGCGAAGTTTGGAAGTTACTATTCCCCGCTCTGCAATTGACCAGGAACAAGCCCTCAAGGACGCGGAGGTAGTATGGAAAACCACTCGCGAGACACTGCCCTCCGCGCTCCAACAAAAGCGCCTTGATGCCAAAAAGTTGCGGGTCGATGACCAGAGAGCGGATGAAAAGTCTGCCAACCTGAAGGGGGATCGCGCCCAGATGGAGATCAAGGCCCAGAGCGACGGGCGTATTTACCACGGGGAAATTGGTAATGGGCGGTGGAACCCGGTTGCTGCTGCCAAATTCATGAAGATTGGCGGTAAAATCCTTCCAAGGGTGGTTTTTGCCTCCCTGATTCCCAATGACGCCAAAATGCAGTTGGACGCTTTCGTAGACGAAATCGTAGCCAGCAAGCTCAAGGAGGGGCAGAAGGGATACGTCGCCCCCGCCTCCTCTGCACGATCCCGTCTAGCGGTTGAGGTCACGAAGGTGGCGACGCACCCTGCGGTTGATGGCAAATACCATGTTCTTCTAACGCTACATGGCACTCCAGAGGAGCTTCACCTTGTGCCCGGAATGAAGGGCAAGGGCAAGATTACCACTGGTAACGAAGGAGAAAGCCTCGCCATTCCCTCAAAGGCGCTGAACGAAGAGGCGGACGGAACCTATACCGTCAAGGTTAAGGGAGAAGATGGCAAGGGGACCCCGACCCCCGTCACCGTTGGGGCAGAAGCCAGCGGCATGATTGTGGTCCTTTCGGGCCTGCAGGCCGGCCAGGTCATTCTGACTCCTGATGAGCCCGCTCCGAAAGCCGCAGAGCAGAAGTAACGCCCGTCATGCCTGCTTTTATCCTTTTTCTTGGTTTCCTCACGCTGGCCCTTGCCTCAGGTCAGGACGCCCAGGTTTCCGAGGCCAAGGCTTCCGATAGGAAGCCTTGGCTCTCAGACCTGCCTCCCCTTCCGGATATTGAGCCTATTTCCCGCACAACGATCGATGCTTCGATTGGTCGAGGGGTAGACTTCTTGATATCAAGTCAAAATAAGAATGGGTCCTGGGGTTCCGCAACCATGACCAAGGGCCTGAACATTACTGCCCCGATTCCCGGGGCACACCACGCGTTCCGGGCCGGGTCAACCGGCCTCGCCCTCGAAGGATTGCTCCTCTCGGGGGACCGCCGTCCAGCAACTGTGGCGGCCATCGAAAAGGCCGAAGCCTGGTTCCTGAAGGAATTACCGCGCCTCCGCCGCGGAACGGTCGATACCATGTATAACGTCTGGGGCCATTCCTATGGGATCAAGGCGCTAGCTGAACTCCATCGCTACCGGGATGGTGACCAAGCCAAGCAATCGGCTCTGAAAAATCTCGCGCAGACCCAGGTCCAGCGCCTTCAGCGCTACGAGGACGTGAACGGCGGATGGGGCTACTACGACTTCGATGAAGCAACCCGCAAGCCGACCGGAATCCCCACCAGCTTTACCACGGCAACGGTTATGATGGCATTTCGCAAGGGTAAGGACGTCATGGGCCTTGAGCTCCCGCCAAAGGAACTCTCCCGGGGTCTCGCCTTCCTTAAGAGGCAGCAAACTCCTGATTTTGCCTACGTTTACTCCAACGGACATCGCTACCGGCCCCGTTACAGCATCAACCGCCCCGGGGGATCACTCTGTCGTTCACCAGCCTGCAATGCAGCCCGCCGGGTCTGGGGAGATCCGGGCCCCACCGACGAAATCATCAAGGTGTGGCTCGATCGTCTGGTGCTCCGCAACGGTTGGGTCGACATCGCCCGAAAGCGGCCGAGGCCTCATTCCACCCACTTCGCCAATTCCGGGTATTTTTATTTTTATGGGCATTATTATGCCATGGACTGCATCGCCCTTCTTCCCGAAACCGACAGGTCGGTTTATTATCAGCATTACGCGAAGATCATGCTTTCCAAGCAAGAAAAGAACGGTTGCTGGTGGGACTATCCCCTTTACCAGTATCACTACGCCTACGGAACAGGTTATGCCCTTTGTGTCCTGGCGGAGTGCCGTAAGGGGGCTAGATAACTGGCCTCCCTGTTTTATCTTTTCATCAAGATAAAACTCCTTGGCTCTCTATCTGGGGGCTTGGTCACTTCACTCTTTCCCGAGAGCCTCTACCACGACGTTGTCAATGGTGAGGCCGCTGAAGGCATCTTCACTGCCATCACTGACAAAGTTGAATTCAATGACGATGTTTTCACCCAGAGCTTCTGGCACAACCTCGATTCTCTGCCTCGTGTAATCATTGTCTAGCGATTCCATGCCAAGGGACACGTCGTCCCCAAGTTGCTGCCGGTCTGGTATCCTGAGGAAGCGAACCACAGCCGCGTCTCCAAACCCGTCGGCATCCCGGAAGGCATCAAAGGCCAGCTCGGCGCCCTGCACCCCTCCAAGATCTATCTCAGGCGAGCGAAGTGCTATATCAGACCCCGGCCCATAGTCTCCAATATTGGTGGACCAGGCATTGGTTGATCCGCCGGCTCCGGTCAAGGGCCCCGTGCTCCCGGCTGGAATTCCCAGCTCCCACCGCGTGTTGCCGCTGGGATCATTTATGATCGTGGTCCAGTTCCCCACTCCGGATTCAAAATCATCGGAGAATAGCGGAGGTGCTGGACCGGCGATCAACGCGAAGAAACGCTGCGGCCCAGGCGGCCTTGGAAGCACATGACTATTCATCGGAGGGGTGGCTTTAAGGTCTTTAAGACCGGGAACCGTGGGCCAGGTTTCCGGGTCCGGATTAGCGGACAAGTCTTCGGTGCTCACAATCGAATAGCCCTCCCCGGCAAAACTATTCCACCTGAAATCCATGGTGCCTCCGCCATCACGACTTGAAACGGAGAATCCATACTCGCCAGGGGATCGGCTGATGGCCGCCCCTTCGAAATAATACTCCTTGAGAATAAGCCCGGATCGGTCCCCGGAAATATTGATTTTAACCCAGCCGCGGTAACCATCTATCTCAAACCCAATCCCTCTTTCGCCAGCGCCTCCAAACTGGCCCATCCACGCGGCCCCGCCCCAGCCAATATATCCGCAGTATACCCGGATATCCTCTCCGTCGAAACTCCCTGAGGAGCCAACCTCTTCCCCAGCGGAGAGAAAGTGGGGATTGTAGCTGCTAATCCCGGCGTGTCCCGGATCGAACTCGCCTAGCACCGCGCCATCGGCCGACGCCTGGGCATACATTCCCACAACCCAGTTCCCGGCGCCATTGGGCCGGAGCTCAGTAGTAAAGGCTATGGTGTCCTCCGAAATAGCACCTGCCGGCAGTGGGCTGTTTGCTGCGGTGGGATAAGTCCCGCCGGTCGCCTTGAAGGCCGCAGCCGTTCCCAGGCTGGCATGCCCGCCCCCGTCGTAGCGCCCCCGTGGGTTAAAATATTGGTGGTTCTGAGCAATCTCGGTGAACACTTCTCCCGTGTAGGGATTAAACGCCAGGAGAACTGCCCCCTCATTATCCCAGCTCTGGTCTCCGAAGCCAGAAGCGGGCGGAGCATTCCATGGGCCATTTGAAATCCAGTAATCATACGAGGCCGATCCTATCCCCGCGCTACTCCCCCCGTCGGTATAATCCTGATGGGTTCCCTGATCCCCCACCTCCCCATAATGAACCTGAGCAGGCAAGGATATCACCAGCATCCAAGTTGCCAGCAATGCTACTCGTCCCGTTTTCATAGTCGAGACAGCTAAATGAAAAGACCTCATATCCGCTAGAAGTTTATCCAATGTTCCCCCGCTCTTTCGCTCTGCATTCGAGGCCCGTGGCTCGGAGGCGGGGTTCAACGAATCTCTCTCATTATGCCTTCCTGGAGAGCTCAAACATGCAAACCGACGGGTTGGTTTATAATAAAGACTTGTTAATCTCCTTCTGTTCTCCTTGTTGCATAGGGTTTCTGCCCACTTGCTGCCCGGCCTGTCCTCCATATGCCCAAAAGAGCTAAATATCTTTTCATCAAGATTATTTTGGCTTTCCGAAGGATTATTCTTCATAAAGAGCACAGGCTTTTGCCGGAGCGAATGGCACCCTCATGGCCGGATGGAGGAGAGGGCTCCTCTGTTTCCCTGCCAAGGATCCTAATTCCCTCTCGCTTCACCCTGCTCTTTCTGCTTTCCACAAGCGCACCAATCCAATGCCCGAAGACACTCACGCAGAGCTTAAGAAACTTCTCCTGGAAAAATCTGTCCGAACAGGTGAGTTCACCCTGGCGTCCGGAAAGAAAAGCGATCTCTATGTTGACTGCCGGGTCACCAGCTTCGACTCCCGGGGCGCCCGGCTCATCGGGGAAGCGGGCTGGGCCCTTGCCAGCAAACACTTGTCCGAATCCGGCCTATCCGCTGCAGCCATTGGGGGGATGACCCTGGGGGCAGACCCTATCTCGCTTGCCATCGGGATGGAATCCGCCCGCCAGCGGCCCGATGACTTTCTGCAAGTTTTCACCGTCCGGAAGGAAGCGAAACAATACGGCGCAGGACGCCGAATCGAGGGAAACTTTTCTGCCGGTGATGCGGTTATTGTTGTTGATGACGTAATTACCACGGGGGGATCTACCCTGAAGGCTATCGAGGCTATCGAGTCGGAAGGCGGCAACGTGCTCTTTGCCTTTGTCCTGGTCGACCGCGAGGAGGGTGGTCGCCAGGCCCTCGAAGAGCGGGGCGTCACGGTTGTTCCCCTTTTTACCCGCACAGATCTCCTCGGAAGCTGAATACTGTTCCGAATTTCCCGCTCACGGAGGCTCTTTTTCCCATGGAGTGGACTGGAATTTGACGCTGCGGCAATAGCGTCCATAGTAGCCTCGAAACTTTCCATGAAAGTCTTCCTGACAGGCGCAACTGGTTTCATCGGGCGGGCATTGGTCCTCGCACTACACCGCCGGGGACACTCTGTCGTTGCCTGGGTCCGCTCCCCCGAGCGCGCAAGATCGCAACTCGGCGAAGAGGCCGAGTTGCTTCCCATGGATGTTGACCAGTCATCCCTTGTGTCCTCCCTCGGCCAATGCGGGGCCGTTATCAATCTTGCGGGGGAGCCGGTCTTCGGCAAGCGATGGACCCCGGCCCGGCGCAGGGCTCTCGTCGATAGTCGCGTTTTACTAACCGCCCGCCTGGTGACCGCTCTCAAGCAAGCGGAGTCTCCCCCAGCGGTCCTCCTCTCCGGCAGTGCGGTTGGATACTATGGTGCCAGGGGAATAGAGCGACTAGATGAGGAGAGCTCTCCCGCTTCGGACTTTCTGGCGAAATTGTGTCAGGACTGGGAGAGCGCTGCCATGCAGGCCACGTCCGGAAAAACCCGTGTGGTGTGCCTGCGGACTGGGATTGTCCTCGGTCATGGGGGCGGAGCCCTGCAGCAGATGGCTGGCCTTTTCAGGTTAGGCCTCGGCGGTCCGCTCGGCAATGGCCGCCAGTTTGTCCCCTGGATACACCTCCATGACTGCATCGAAATGATCCTCGCAGCTCTCGAGGACCCCGGGATGAGCGGCCCCCTTAATCTTGTGGGACCAGCGCCTGTGGCGCACCGGGAATTGGCCCAGGCCCTGGGCAGATCCATGCGCAGGCCTGCCTTCCTCCGCGCGCCACGGGTAGCGCTCCGCGCGCTCCTTGGTCAAGCCGCCGATAGCTTGTTCGCCAGCCAGAAATGCTATCCAGACAAAGCCGAAGCACATGGATACCGCTTTCGTTTCCGGGATATCGGTGAGGCCCTGCGAGACCTGCTAGGTCCCGGCGACGTCCGCATCAGGGCCTTGAGCAGTGTCGATGCCCAGCCCCTCATTGATGACGCCGCCTACCTCAAACAGCGCCGGCCCAACACCTTCCTGTCAACCCGGACGGTGCTGGAGGCCCCCCTTGACTCCGTCTTCAGCTTTTTCTCAAAACCCAGCAATCTAGGGTTGCTGACCCCTCCGGGAATGGGCTTCACGATCAGGCGGGCGGACGACTTGATGGAAAATGGAGCAACCATCGACTATCGTCTCCGGGTGTTCGGCATCCCCCTCGGATGGCGTACACGTATCGAATGCTGGGAAGACAACCAGCATTTTGTCGACTCCCAAGCCCGGGGCCCCTATCGGGCCTGGTGGCATGAGCATCGATTTTCAAGGCAGAACGGCTATACCGTGATGGAGGACCGGGTCTACTATGCCATGCCATTCGGCATTCTGGGCAGGCTGCTCAATCGGCTTCTGATTGCCCAGCAACTCCGGGCTACCTTTAACTATCGTGCCGCGGCTATCTGTTTTCGCTTCGGGTCAGCTCCCTCAGAAAACCACGATCACCAGACATGAGCCGTCGGAGCAGAACCTTGGTCTGGTTCAGAGGGAAAGACCTCCGGATTGCTGATCATGAGCCCCTGGTAAGGGCCGCAGCGGACGGCGAAGTCATTCCCGTCTTTGTTTTTGACCCATATTTCTTCCACCCCCAGAGGGCCCGGAAACTACCCCACCGGATGCAGTTCCTGCTCGAGAGCGTCAAGGAGCTCTCCGAGAATCTTGCCTCCGCGGGAAGCAAGCTCGTCTGCCTTCCCGGCAGAAGCTCATCGGTTATTCCGGAAATTGTCGAGGCTTGGAATGTATCCAGGGTAGTGGCTCATCGCTGGGTGGAGCCGTTTGGGCGCGTTCGTGATGCAAGAATCGCCAAGGACCTGACTGTGCCTTTTGACTTGTACGAAGGGGAAACTCTTCACCCACCAGGACAGATCCGTAGTGGGAAGGGAGACCCCTACTCCGTCTTCACTCCGTTTTCCCGGGCCTTCCGCCGGGAGGCTACCATTCCCCAGCCAATCCCCGCGCCCCGGGACCTCGGACCCGTGCCCCGGGCCGCTCTGACCAGCCCGGGGGAAATTCCTACCCTGGCTCAGCTCGGTATTCAGGCGAACCAGAACCTCCAGCAAGGAGGGGAGACGGCTGGCCAGAAACGCCTGGCATCCTTTATCAAAAAACATGCAGGTGACTATGCCCACGGAAGAGACCAGCTGGGAACGGGAGCCACCAGCCGGCTTTCCGCAGATATCAAGTTCGGAACTCTTTCCATTCGCACCGTCTGGTGGGCCGTACAGGAAATGAGCCCAGCCCTTTCGGCTGAATCTCTGGAGCGCTTTTTAACGGAGCTGATCTGGCGCGAGTTTTCCTACTCGTCACTCTGGGACCGACCTGAACTGCTTCGCGCTCCCTTCCGGCCCGCGTGGACCAACTTCCCATGGAGGAATGACCCGGAAGACTGGGAGGCATGGGCGGGAGGGCGTACAGGTTATCCGATAATTGATGCGGCAGCGAGGCAGCTCGCCGAGACCGGGTTCATGCATGGACGCGCCCGGATGATTACCGCCAGCTTTCTCTGCAAGCATCTCATGCTCGACTACCGCCGTGGAGAAGCACATTTCATGCGTTACCTGACAGACGGCGACTGGGCTCAAAACAACGCTGGCTGGCAATGGTCCGCAGGCTGCGGTTGTGACGCCCAACCTTACTTCCGCGTATTCAATCCGGTGTCCCAGGGCAAGCGATTCGACCCCGATGGTAACTACGTCCGTCGCTGGCTACCCGCGCTATCGAAGCTGCCTGCACGTTACATCCATCAGCCATGGCTGGCTCCTCCAGACGTCCTTTGCCACGCTGAGGTCCAACTCGGACACGATTATCCGGAACCCATTATCGACCATGCCTTCGCGCGCAACAGGTTTCTCTCAGCCGCCAAAGCTCATTTGCATCGCACCGCCTGAGGGCGCCCCTGTCCCAGGGCGTGACACATGCACCTCGGCGGAACCCCGTCATAACAATCCGATCTATTAGAATCTGTTGGGTTGTCTGGAGCCTTTGCCAAGAACGCGGCACACAGGCGCCTGTTGAGCCCTAACTGTCTTATAATGAATGGTTTGTGTGTTTTTTAGAGGCGGCATATTGGGCTGCGTCCTCTTTATTTGCTCGCGGTTGTTCCACGTGGAACTACCTCCTTGAGAAAAAGACATCAGGATGCACGAAGTGTTATCCCCTGCCCGCGCTCTTGAATTTCGTGCTTGGACTGCTAGCTTTCGCAGCCCTTGCAAGGCACCCATGTTCCGCTACCCAAAAGAATACGATGTCCTCGTCATTGGCGCTGGCCACGCTGGCGTTGAAGCCGCGCTGGCGGCGGCCCGTCTCGGATGCCAGGTCGCGGTTCTGACTCAGAATCTAGACACCGTCGGCCAGATGAGCTGCAACCCCGCGATTGGCGGCTTGGGCAAAGGGCATATGGTCCGGGAAATTGATGCCCTCGGTGGCGCCATGGGCCTGAATACCGATGCTACCGCCATCCAGTGGCGCCTCCTGAACTCAGGCAAGGGCCCAAGCGTCCGCGCGCCCCGGGCCCAGTGCGACAAGAAGGCCTACCAATTCCGTATCAAGCACCTCCTTGAATCCACTAGCGGCATCGATCTGCACCAAGGCAATGCCTCCCGCCTGCTGGTAGCCGGAAATACGATCACCGGCATTCAGACCAGTCTCCAGTTTGAGTTGCAGGCCAAGGCGGTAGTCCTAAGCGCAGGAACCTTCATGCGGGCACTTATGCATGTCGGAAAGCGAAACGAGAAAGGCGGTCGCATGGGCGACACCATCTCTACTATAAGCGAATCTCTTATAGATCTCGGCTTTCAGGTTGAACGCTTCAAAACCGGTACTCCCTGTCGCCTTAACGGCCGCTCCCTGGACTTCTCAGCTTGCGAGAGGCAAGACGGGGATTCGCCCCCTCCCCTCTTCAGCTATCTTGCCCACACGATAAAAAAGGGGCCTGATGATCTTTTTACCTTAAATTCTTGGGGTGATAAAGGGTTCCACGTGGAACAGCTCCCCTGCTGGATTACCTGGACCAACCCTCAGACGCACGAAGAAATCCGGGACAACCTGCAGTATAGCGCGATGTATTCCGGCCAGATTGAGGGCATCGGCCCCCGTTATTGCCCTTCGATTGAAGACAAAGTGGTTAAGTTTGCAGATAAGGACCGGCACCAGATCTTTCTCGAGCCCGAGGGCCGCCACACCAATGAATACTATGTCAATGGTGTCTCCACCTCCCTCCCGTATGAAGTACAACTGGCCTTTATCCGCACTATCAAGGGCCTCGAAAATGCCGAGATTATCCGACCGGGTTACGCCGTGGAGTACGATTACTGCCCCCCCACTCAACTGACCCCGACCTTGGAAACAAAGGATATTGAGGGCCTTTATTTCGCGGGGCAGATCAATGGAACTTCCGGCTATGAGGAGGCCGCAGGCCAAGGCCTCCTGGCCGGAGCGAATGCAGCCCTCAAGGTCCTCGGCAACAAGCCGCTTGTCCTATCAAGGGACCAAGCCTACCTGGGCGTAATGATCGACGACCTCGTGACCAAGGGATGCACCGAGCCCTACCGAATGTTTACCAGTCGCGCAGAATACCGCCTCTTGCTGCGCCAGGATAACGCCGACCAGCGCCTTACCCCGCTTGCCCATGATTTTGGGTTGTCCTGCGAGCCTCGCAGTAGTCAGATTCGGACCAAATTGGAGCACTTGGAGACAGCTTCTCGCTTTGTCCGCGAGACCAACCACGAGGGGATCAAGCTCGATCATTGGTTCCGACGGGAAGAAAATAGCTGGGGCGATCTTCCCGCCCCCCTTCTGGAAAAGTTTCCCGTGGAACTCTGGCCCCTGATCGAAACCGACTTTAAATACGAGGGTCACATCCTGCGGCAACGCCAACAGGTGGACCGAATGTCTCGCCAGGAATCCCGGGCCCTTCCCCGGGAAACCGATTACAAATCCATTCAAGGCCTCAAGCGAGAAGCCCAGCAGCGACTCGACGCAATCCGCCCACAGACCCTTGGGCAGGCTGCCAGGATAAGCGGAATTACCCCGGCTGATATTGCCCTGCTCTCAATCTGGCTCGAAAAGAACCGGCGAGAAGCGAGCCCCCGAGCCTAGAATAATATTGGCGTTTCCCCCTGATTCTAGGGGTCTAGCTCATTTTTCTTCCCGTGTCGCCCAGCCCGCAGCCTTCATCTGCGGCTGGGGTTTTCTGTCGTATGGCGCGGCTTCAATCGGGGAATTATTATTACTATATACATAGTAGATGGCCCATCCGGGCCCCTTCCCCTGGAACCCGTCAATCATTCAACCGCGATCCCGGGGCTTTCCCCGGCGCCACACAAAACGGCCCGGAGCCTCACATCATTATCAATGCGCTTGAAGTGAGATTCCGACAAGCGGAGGCGCTGGTTTAAGTCGGTCACCCCCTCTCCTCCGCTCGCGGGAACCGGACCACCTGTCAGAAGGGGCGCGAGGAAGAGGACCACCTCATCAGCCCACCCTTCATCCAGTAATTGGCCCACCAGGCCGCCTCCTGCCTCGACCATGAGGCTCACCACACCGTAATCGCTGACCAACTCCCTCAGGATGCACTCTATGCGCCGGCGTTTATATACAAGTGTCCGGTCAGAAAAGGGGTCCGTTAAAACCTCTGCTCCATCGGGAACCCCTGAATCTCTTGATGTCAAGATAACTCGCCATGGCTGAATTTTCCCGTTCTTTGCATAATCGCCCCGCACAGTAAAACGTGGGTTATCGCTGCGGACGGTCTTTCCCGTGCTTAATATGGCATCCACCTCTGCGCGCAGCGTTTGAACCTCTTCCCGCGAGGCGGTGCCACTGAGCCACTGCCCCTCGCTGGGCGCCCTGGTAATTTTTCCGTCTAAACTCAGCGCGCTTTTAACAATGACCCACGGAAGCCCTGTCTTCTGCACCTTGGCAAAAGGCCGGACCAGCAATTCACAACTCGCCTCCTCTATCCCCTCCGCGACCTCTATCCCCCCCGCCGCCAGAATTCCTGCCGCAACTCCCCCGTGTGCCGGGTTGGGGTCCTGGGCTCCAATCACCACCCTCCCTAGCCCCGCTCGGGTGATGGCAGTGGTGCAGGGCCCGGTTTTTCCATGCGTCGAACACGGCTCCAACGTGATGTAGATAGTTGCTCCACGAACCGCATCATCCCCATGGCGGGATCTCGCGTCCTCAAGCGCCTCTATCTCGGCATGGGGGTGACCGGAGCCGCGGTGCCATCCAGATCCAATTTGCCTGCCGTCCCGCACAATGACTGCTCCTACAGGTGGATTGGGGCTGGTTAGCCCAACACCCTGTGCCGCTAGTGACAGGGCGTGGCGCATGTATTCACTGTCGTTCACAACAAAGCTCTATCTCCCTCGTCTCTTCCCCGCAAGAGCCGTGGAAAACATGGTAAAAAGCTGGGAGAATCGTGCGAGTCTCTTGAGCATTACCGTGTACAGCAAAAAAGTCTGACCAAGACGACGCGCCCCCCCGCTTTTGTTCCCCAGCTATTCCCACCGTGGAACACCAGTATATAATGTGAGGAACGCTCTTTCTCGGCTGTTATTCGTCCCCCTAAGAAGAAGAAATGGAGGTTTCAAAAAAGGTACCTTCTTTAATCAATCCCGAAAGCAAACGAATGCACCAATCAATAATTTTCGTGCGGAGCTACAGCCTGATGTATACGTGAAAGACGTGAAGCGCAATATCCCAGCAATTCTTCTGATTGCACTACTGGTGTGCTTTAGTCTCCTTGCCCCGAAGCTTCAAGGCTTCCTCCCAGGCTTCAGCCCACTACCGGCAGTTTTTTTCTGCGTTGCAGCATGTATGAGCCTGCGTTGGATGTGGCTGCCCACGGTCGCATGGCTTTTGTCCTACCTGCTGAGCAACCAGGGGCAGAGCATCAGCTGGGACCTTCACATAGTCGTCATCATTGCAGGTTTTGGTCTCACGGCATGGGTGGGAATGGCCGTGCGCGGAAAAGGGTGGGTGATCCTGCTTAGCGGATCTGCGGGGTCGGCGATTATATTCTACCTCTCCACCAACACAGGAGCTTGGATCATTCTGCCTGATTACCCAAAAACATGGTCGGGATTTCTCCAATCGCAGACAACAGGCCTCCCTGGCTACCTTCCGGCCTGGGCCTTTCTCAGGGGCTCGCTGGCCGCAAGCCTGCTGTTTACGGGCTTGTTTGTCCTTGGGCAGCGTCAGTGGGGGGACAGCAGGGCCAAGTTGACGCATAGCGCTGCTCCAAGCTCGGGGAGACCTTAACTCTTGCCCGCAATGGACCTGCCGGGTATGCACGGCCAGTTACCAACCTCATGCAGGACCCTTCCGCCGAGCCGCCATTTGCTGCGATGGATTTCTCCAGTTCGCCGGTGAACCGTGATCTGAGCCCTGAGCAAAAGGTCGACTTTTATCGAACAATGGTTCGAATTCGTCGCTTTGAGCACCTTGCCCTGGGTCAGTACCAGAAGGATAAGATGGGTGGTTTTCTCCATCTCTATATTGGCCAGGAATCTGTCGCGGTGGGAACGGTTTCCCTGATGGGGAAACACGACCATGTCATTACCGCCTATCGAGATCATGGGCATGCCCTGGCTGTGGGCATGAGCATGGAAGAGTGCATGGCGGAACTTTTCGGCAAGGCTACCGGATGCTCGAAAGGGAAGGGCGGATCGATGCACTTCTTCGCACCCGACAAGAATTTCTGGGGTGGTCACGGGATTGTAGCCGGCCAGACTCCCCTTGGCCTGGGTCTCGGCTACGGCTTGAAGTACAGAGGCGAATCAGGATGCGCGCTCTGCTTCCTGGGTGACGGCGCAATTAATCAGGGGGCGTTTCACGAGTCCATGAATCTCGCCGCGCTTTTTGAAATTCCGGTAGTCTACATCATCGAGAACAACGGCTACTCAATGGGCACCTCCCAGACGCGCTCAAGCGCCTATCGCGACTGCCTTGCCCAGCGGGCAGAGGCTTATAACATGGCTTGGGACCTTATCAACGGAGAGGACCTCTATGAAGTTCGAGCTAAAACCCACATCGCGATGGAGCGGGCCCGAAAGGAACACCGGCCAAGCCTTCTCGAGATACAGACTTATCGCTACTATGGCCACTCAGTTGCGGATGCGAATGCGGACAAATACCGGACGCCAGAGGAAATAGGACGCTACAAGACCCACCATGACCCCATTCGCCTTTGGGAGCGCCGCCTTATCCAGGAGGGGCACATCACCGAGGAGGAGGCCAAGGCTCTGGAGAAGGAAGCAACCAAGGAAACCGCGGCGGCTATAAAGTTCGCAGAAAACTCCCCCGCACCTACCGTCGAGGACATTCAGCACGATGTCTACTGGGAGGTAGACGAGGACACCGAAGCCGGAAACACCGGGCGCCACTTCTTTAATGATTAAAGGGCCCTGAGAATAATGAGGGAATTACTCTACCGACACGCTCTCCGCGAGGCCCTTGATGAAGAGCTTGCCCACGACGAAAATGTCGTAATTCTGGGCGAGGAAGTAGCCGAATACAATGGCGCCTACAAGGTCACCGAGGGGCTGTGGGACAAATGGGGAAGCAGACGCATAGTTGACACCCCAATCTCGGAGGCGGGATTCATTGGAATGGGTGTGGGCGCCTCAATGCTCGGAGTACGCCCCGTGATGGAGCTCATGTTCTGGTCCTTCCACTCGGTAGCCTTCGACCAACTCGTCAATAATGCCGGGTGCGTCCGTTACATGGCCGGGGGCAAGATCAATGTTCCCATCGTTGTCCGGGGCCCGGCAAACGGGGGCACCAATGTTGGAGCAACTCACTCCCACTGTCCGGAGGGCCTCTTCGCCGCCTTTCCCGGCCTCAAGGTTTGCGCCCCCGCAACCCCCGCTGATGCCAAGGGATTGATGAAGGCTGCCATTCGTGACAATGACCCGGTTTTCGTGATGGAGAACACCAAGCTCTATGGCAACACGGGCCCTGTGCCCGAGCCCGCGGAAGGGGAGCATCTCGTGCCGCTCGGCAAAGCAGACATCAAGCGCGATGGAACCGATATTACTCTCATCGCTCACGGCCGCTCAGTGTTGCACGCCCTGGAGGCAGCCGAGACCCTTGCCAGCGAACACCGCATTTCCGCCGAGGTTCTGGACCTTCGCTCCATCCGCCCCCTTGATCAGGAAGCGATCATCAATTCCGTTGTGAAGACTAACCGGGCGGTGTTGGTTGATGAGTCAAAGCCCTTTAACGGAGTATCCTCCCAGGTCGCCACCCTTATTCAGGAACACGCATTCGACCATCTTGATGCTCCGGTCAAAAGGGTGTGCAGCATTGATGCCCCGGCAATTTATTCGCATCATATTGAAGATGAGCAGCTCCCCAGTGCCCGCAGGGTGGTTGAGCAGGTTCTGACAATTGCGTAAGAGATCACCCGGGCTCTCTTCAATTTCCTCAATAATCAACGTCCAATCCAGGGGCGCCAAGAGCTGTGGAAATTCTGTTTGCATCATTCCGGTAGCGACCTAGCATCCCAATCTCCTATGAAAAAACTCGCGTTCATCCCAGCGATCCTTGGTTTAGCCCTGATTTTCTCGTCCTGTGGCCTGAGCTGCAACGGATGCTCGAAAAAGAAGTATGTTGAAATCGAGCAGGTTGAGTGGATTGAAGAAGAGGTAATTGCCGATCCAGGCCCAAAGGGTGGAACGGGTGAAACCGTCAAGGTGCGGCGCCCGGTTGTGAAAACTGTGCGAATGGCGGTGAGGTGTACCCCCGGGACCTCCGTGTATTGCCCGGATACGGACTGCGGTGGCACAGTCAGCAGCCAGATCCTGCGCCGCGCAACCAGCCAGGGAGCGAGTGGAGAACCGCATCTGGGCCTTATTCCAACGATGAAGGAACTGGCCCCGGAAGATAATTAATCAGCTGCGAATAACGATTTTCTGCGGGCTCCCTTTAACCGGGGAGCCCGTTTATTATGGAGAGAGGGCCCCGAATACCAACTTCTGTTGATGCCAAAAGGGTTCCGTTGGCCTTGAAAAACTCCCGTCGTCCATTATTGACCGGGGTCACCCCTATCTGCAACACCTCGCACAAATCGACCAATGGCAATCCATATCGAAATGCCCAAGCTCTCGGATACCATGACCGAAGGCACTGTGGTGCGCTGGCTCAAGAGCGTCGGCGACCAGGTGGAAATCGGTGATGAGATTGCTGAGATAGAGACGGATAAAGCGACCATG
>Ga0163179_10001511_pt1 | contig 16509 bp, 40 predicted proteins | sample AtlANTMetagenome_FD_109643 | JGI IMG/M metagenome (GOLD analysis project Ga0163179, IMG submission 109643) | Marine eukaryotic phytoplankton communities from the Atlantic Ocean - Atlantic ANT 2 Metagenome | ecosystem: Environmental > Aquatic > Marine > Oceanic | place: North Atlantic Ocean... | reverse complement strand
GTATTCAATTGGTAAATATACAGAATCAAATGATGAATTCTTTAATGATAAAGAAGAAATGTTTGTTGAAGTTATAAAAGAATTATATAATAGAATAAATAAAAAATGAAAGAATATAACTTACTAAATAAAAAATTACAAAACAATACAATAACTGCAATTGAAAAACAAAGATTATTTCAAATTGCATTTGGAACTGAATTTTTAAATTCAAATGACAAAGGAACTTTAAAAGAATACTATAACATTTATTAACAATGAATAAACAAAAACAAGAAATGATTGAACGTGAGGCTTACTGGGCAGGTAAGATCTTAGAATCAAGAGCAAAATATAAAAAATGGTTATATGACGCGTGTAAATTAGATTATGACGAAGATAACATTTTAGATTTATAAAATAAAAATTAAAAATATGAGTACAATAAAAAGATTAAATGAACTTAGCGAAGAATTATATGGTGAATTTGGTTTCGCTACATTAAACGAAGCTCAAATGGATTTAGTATTACAATACTATATTGATCTTGACAATATGAACAAGATGTTTGGAAACACGCATAATTACAAACTAAATACGAATAGTTACAGATAATATAATAAAACAAGGTGTTGAAATGTGTTCTTTCCTTAAACGAACAGATATAGGTGTGAAAAATGGTTCTATGAGGTTCAAATCCTCAACACCTTCTAAATAATTAAATATGAATAAAGTAAAACTGTATAGAATATATGCAATTGCAGATCAGTTACAAAAAACTGACTCTGATATATATAAACTTGAAGAAATTAAAGATTTATGTGAAGAAATTGTATTAGAGCATGATAATGCTTTTTTAAGTAAATGGAGTAAAACAATATGTTCAAAAATATGACAATAGCATACTATAAAAATAGAATTAAAAATTTATCTACAAAAAGTAGATTTTGCTTAACTAGCAGAAAACAACTAGAACAGTTAAAAAAAGAATTTGAAACCCTAAAATAAATAAAAAATGGCAAATATGAGTTATTGCAGATATGAAAATACTGCAAACGATTTAAAAGATGTGATTAATTCACTACACGATTCTGATTGTGGCGAAACATTATCAGAATATGAACAGCAAGGCCTCTATGATATACTAGATCTTGCTTACGAAGTTATTGGCATGGCTGATAAAATAGAAAATATTATAGAAAATCAAGATGATAACTATAATAAAAATAGATTACTAGAAAATATAGACGAAAAAATAAGATAATATGAAAATACATTATAATAAAAAATATAACTTTGCAAAAGGTTATACACTATTAGAAATAGTTACATTTACCTACATATTTTTGCTAAGCATATTAGCATTTGCAGGTATATTTACAATATTTGCAACAGCAATTATTGATCCAAGTGCATTTGATGCATTTAACGAAACAGGATTTGAATTAAAATAAAATAATATGGATGATAAAAAATGTGAAGGTTGGTCAAACTACGCTACATGGCGAGTAAACCTAGAAATATTAAGTGACCATGATTTTGCTCAACAAGTTTTAGAAGGTGGAGCACTTCCAATTGTAGAAGACTTAGAAAATATTGTAAATGAAACATTATTTGGTGAGTATAGAGCTCATAATACTTTAACTTCAACATTAACTGAAGATTATGCAAGAGCTTTTATTGCTGAAGTAAATTACCATGAAATACTAGAACATATTCTAGACGAAATAGAAATGAATGATGATTACCAAAAAATGATAGAAAATTATGAATGAAATAAGTAAATATATAACTACCAGCAACATAAGTACTAATGGTAGTTTTAAAATAGGTATGTTAGACGATATGACATATTTAGATATAACAAGAAGAGTTGGCCCTCCAACTAATTTTTTTGGTGAAGATGCTCATAAAGTACAGTGTGAGTGGATATTTAATGTAAACGGCGATATATTTACATTATATGACTGGAAAACTTACAGCTTAGATTATACGTTAAAAGAATTAACTGTTTGGTCTGTTGGTGGTTTTGATAATACAGATAAAAACATGCAAATACTACTAGATTATTTAGTAATGCAGAAAAATAAATACGGACCAAGCCTAGAATCTATAAATTCAATAAATTCAAAATTTTAATATGATAAAAGCAATATATAACGGCATAGATATGTCCGATCTTATCAATGAGTTTGAAAAAGGTAAAATATCTCGTACACAAGTACAAAAAAGACTTAAATTATTAGTAAATAAAAAGACATGCACACAATAAAAAGAATATCAAAAGATAGAATTAAACTAAACGGAATAAATTATAAAGGCTATATGCTAGGTGATTTACCTCCGTCTTATGGTTATATTCAAAAACAAGTACAAACTGATGAAGCTGACGTAATTGATTTCGGCATCAAAGAATGGTTTAATTACAAAGGACTAACATATATAAAGAATTAATAAAATGATAAAACTAAGCATAGAAGAAAAGTCAGAGAGAGCACATAACAAAGCTTTTTCTAAGATGATAAACATCAAAGATGATATAAAAAGAGTTAAACAAGAAATACGTGAAGGCGGTACGTCTGTACCTGTAGATTTATTACAGAAAAGTGTTGAAGGTTATGAAAGAGATTTGCAAACATGGGAATACATAGCTAAACTTATTGAAACAGATGATTTTAGACAACCTATAAAAAATAACGTAGAAATGTTACATGGTATGATGGGGTTAGCTGATCCTAGATATATGGATGTTGACTACGATGAACTATACAGTGGTGATTTACCTATTGGATAAAAATTGCGCGGTAGAGCAGTTGGTCAGCTCGCGAGTCTCATAAACTCGAGGTCGGTGGTTCGAATCCACCCTGCGCACCTACAAACTAAATACGAATACAAATAGATAATATATATATGCTAACTGATAAAGAAATAAACAAAATAGCTAAAATTGTAGCTAGAGAAGTTATAGATACATTTGTAAGAGAATATGCTAGTGAAGTAAAAGTTGAACCAGTAAATGAAACTGATCTTATAACTGCAGAACTAGATAGACTTAACAACCTAATGTCACGATACGTAGACAATGAAGAGTTTGAAAAAGCTACAATAATACAAAAGAAAATAACCACAATTAAAAACCGATATGATATTAAATAAAACAAAACCATTTCAATGCATGCTTGCGCATCCTGTAGGCAAAAAACAAACCGACTGGTCTGATGCTTATATTCAGCCAAAGCTTGACGGTGTAAGATGTTACATTACATCAACCGGTGCTTTCAGTCGTAACCACAAACCTTTTCACAATATAAACCACATACTAAGGGAGTTAGAACATGTCTTCAGTAAGTATCCAGATATTATTCTCGATGGTGAGCTATACAACCATAAGCTTAAAGATAACTTTAACAAGATAATATCTCTCGTACGTAAGCAAAAACCTACATTTGCAGATATGAGCGAAGCACAATCTCTCGTGCAGTTTCACTGCTATGACATGTTCAACCCTAAGTTACCTAACAATACATACTATCAGCGTGCTAATGATATAGATACTATCATTGATTTGTATGATCTTAAATATACTAAACCAGTAACATTTCAAGCTGTACTCAGCTTAGATGCTGCAAAACACAACCATCAACTTAACTTAAATGATGGCTACGAAGGCTCTATACTACGTTACAACAAGCCTTACGAACAAAAACGTTCTTATAATCTACAAAAGTTCAAAGACTTTCACGACACAGAGGCTACGATTGTTGGCTGGGTTGAAGGCCAAGGTAAACGTATCGGTACTATCGGTAAGTTCCTTGCTGTAGATTCCAACGGTGTTAAATTCGGTATGCCTGTTATGGGCAAACAATCAATGCTCGAAGAGATGTACGATATAGCTGAGTGGTATATCGGCAAAACAGCTACATTTACATACTTCCAACGCACACCATCAGGTTCATACCGTCACCCACTATTTAAATGTATTAGAAACTATGAATAAACTTAAATTAATAATGTTTTTTCTTACGTTAAACTCGTGTATGCTTCCAGATGAAGCTCCTTTTATTTATTATAAAGGTTATTGTGACTGTTTACATTGGGATATTGATTCTCAAGAAATGGTTAAAACTTTATTAAGACCAGGAACTTACAACGTTGGTGATTTAGTTTTCACCCGTACACAATATTGTGAAGACGTATTAAAAGGCACACTAGCAAACTGTAAATCATGAGTAGATATAAATTATATAACCACATTATTGATACTGATTTATTCGGTATAAACGCAAGACGTAAACCAAAAAAGAAATATGAAAATAAACATAAAAAAAGCATACAAAGATTTAAAAAGAATAAGTAAGCACGAAGAATATCTATGGAATAGAATATATGAACTTAGATGTGAAATAACAAATTATACGTTATTAAATGGACCTAAGTCTATAATTCAAAGACGTGAAGATAGATTAAATCATTGGGATACATTAATACACAAATCTCAGTTAATTCAAAAATATTCACAAAAACTTCGTAAATACGACACAATAAGATGGAACGAAACTGTTCCTGAACCTGTATGACAATAGGTAATAAGATATAAAGAGTAAGAGGCTAATGTCACATTTAAGACTTAAGTTTTTAAATAAACATAAGATAATTTACCGGCGTGACCCTGTTAATGATGAACCTACAGAAGTATATAAATGGGGTTATTATTATAAATATGGTACACATGAATGCTATGAGTTATTTAGAAGCAAAGCTAAAATAAATACTTTTAGATCTCTTAAATGGCATTTATTAGTGCTGTGGTATTTAAATCCTCAGTTATCTATTAAAGAGTTTGAAGAGTTAGCTAGACATATAGCCACAAAGAGTAACGGGTTTGTTACGTTCACTATGTTAGATAAATATTTAGTTAACATGATTGATGATGTTACTTTAACAGAACTTAAACAACCACCTAAAAATAAACTACGTAAAGTTATATTTAAAGATTTTACTGGTTTAACCATGAAAGAGAAGTTAAGTATTGTAGGCCAATTAATAGGTCGAGATAGATTAATAAATGAAGAGATGATCTATCAATGCATGCTAGAGTTGCATGATATTGGTAAGAAGATTACGATTGCGAGAATAGCAGGTTTACTAGACTGTTCTAGTAGAACTGTTTATAGAACAATGGGTAGTAGTCTTAAACGAGAAAAAGAACTTTTAAATAAGGACCATGAAAAAATATAATATTAAAAATTATATTCGGTATAAAGAAGATGTTAAAGCTTCTATGCCAGACTACAACGATCTCATATTTGATAATAGAGATAATTTAATTGTAAGATTTTTACCATTAGTAGAGAATATAGCTCGTAAGTTTTCTACATCACAGCAGGCAAGTGGCGTTCTTGATATTACTGATCTAATACAAGAAGGTTCAATAGGTCTTATAAAAGCTGTTGATAAATTAGATTATGACATATTACTAAATCAGAAGATCAAGAAAAGACTTTAAAATCTTTCTTTTTTAAACGTATCAAAGGAGCTATTCGTAGATCTATTGATATAAAACGAGGTGATATACGTATACCAGAACATAAATTAAACGAGATGCGTAGAAATCCTAAAGACAAGAAAATGGTAGAAATGTTTTTTAATAGTATATTTTTAAGCATTGATGCTAAGTCTTATACAGATGATGAGGATATGATTTATCAAATACCTGATCAATCTGAGCCCTATAATATAGGGTTATTAAATAGCTATTTAAAAAGCTTGATGAAAAAACACTTAAATGAAAGCGAATATGAGGTGTTAAGATTATCTTATGGTCTTGATTGTAATAAACATTCAGCCAAAGATATTGCACCTCAAATTAATATAAACGGAGCTAGCGGTTACGTAAGAGTTTCTGAGCTTAAAAAGCAAGCCGTTCAAAAGCTAATTGACAGTGTAGATCATTCACAAGTTATTGAATATCTGTAAGTTACATATGTAAATCATCTTATTTATATGTGATTATATAAGTGAGAATAAACCATAAACCTATGACTATAAACGAAAAGTTATCAACTATTCAGACTAAATTTAAATCTAAAAAATCAAGATTTAATTCATTCGGCAAATACTACTTCCGATCAGCCGAAGATATCCTCGAAGCAACAAAACCCTATCTATTAGAATTAGGAGTATCAGTAAAACTAGATGAAGAACTAGTTAGCTCTGATCCTGTACCTATATTTAATAGTATAGCAACCATATCTGATGGTGAAAATTCTATTACAGCAACAGCTTTAGTTGGCGTTGATCTGTTACAGAAAGGTATGCAAACACCTCAGCAGTTTGGTTCTGCATCGAGTTACGGAAAGAAATACGCTCTTGGTAATCTATTTTTAATAGATGATACACAGGATAGCGATGCTGTTAACGATCATAACAAAACAATGTCTAAAGATCAAATAGCTAAAGCTAAACAGTTCATTAAATCAGGAGGTAAATTAGAGACTATTAAAGCTAAGTATGCATTAACTAAAGAAGTTGAGCAGGAACTAACAACACTCTAAATGACAAATAAAGAGGTTTTAACAGCGTTAAAAAACGATGATGAGTATTACAATGGTATTGGTAAACGATACTTAAGTAACTCAAACATATCAACGCTATTAAAAAATCCTTTAGCACTGCATGAACCCTCAGAACCACGTCCAGCATTTCTAGTAGGCGGTTATTTTCATACCGCTATACTAGAGCCGGACAAGCTTAAAAACTTTAAAGTTATTGAGTCGGCAACAAGGAATAATAAAGTGTATAAAGAGATCTCAGGTGGTGAATTATGTCTACTACAACACGAGGTAGATCAAATACAATTAATGGTCGATAAAGTTATGGCTAATAATGTATGTAAAGGTCTAATAAAAACTGGAAAAGTAGATTATGAAATACCAGGTATTGCTGAGATTGAAGGTGAAATGTGGAAAGGTAAAGCTGATATTGTAAATCATGACGAAAAATTAATTGTAGATCTGAAAACAACTTCAGATATAGAAAAATTTCGTTTTTCAGCTTCACGCTATAACTATGATAGTCAAGCATTTATATACAAACAACTGTTTGGATATGATATGATTTTTATTGTTATAGATAAAACAACTCATCAAATTAAAATATGCGACTGCTCTGATTCATTTTATGAAAAGGGTCAAGATAAAGTGAAAGAAGCAGTAGCACAATACCAATTATTTTTTAAAACTGAAAACTTTGACTCTAAACAATTTTTTAAAACAGAAACACTTTAATTATGGCAAGACCTAGAAAAAGAACCTGTGACGTTACAGGCATGAACACAAACATTAATAACTTTTACACTAACCAAAGCCATGTAAAAGCTGTAGATAATCTACGCAGAACTACTGGAGCTACTAAGCCTCAGTTAGTAAGAATGTTTAACCAATTGGCTACATATTAACAATGGCATCAATAATTAAAACTAGTATTGATCTAACTAAGATTGATAAAAGTAAAATTATAACTGGAGCTAAAGGTAAATACTTACCGATCAGTTTAACGCTTAATGATGAGCTTGATCAATTTGGTAATCAAGGACCAGTTATAATAGAACAAACTAAAGAAGAAAGAGAAGCTAAAGTTGAAAAGATTTATCTTGGTAACTGTAAAGTTGTATGGACTAATGGTGATAATGTATCACCACCACCAAGAACAGATCAACCTCAAGCTGCTCAAGTTAAAACTAAAGTAGAAGACGACTTACCGTTTTAAATATGCAAATACAAGAGATCAACGGATTTGTGATTGATAAATATAATCAACACGGTCTAGAAGAGAAAACGCAGGGGATTTGTCCCCTGTGTTCATCTGATAGAAAACCTAAAAATAGAAAAGCTAAATGTGCTTCATATGATTGGGAACGTGGTCTTGGTACTTGTCATAATTGTAATACAACTTTTCAACTACATACTTATCAACGTAAAGGAGCAAGCGAAAAGGCCTATGTAAGGCCTGATGAATACGTGTATAAACTTCTACAAAGTAAAGTAGTTGACTGGTTTAATACAAGAGGAATATCTCAGAAAACTTTAACCGATCTTATGGTCGGTGAAGGTTCTGAGTTTATGCCTCAAACCGGTAAGAAAGAGAACACTATACATTTTAACTATATGATGGGTGATCAACTCATCAATATAAAATATAGAGATGGTAGAAAAAACTTTAAACTATTCAAAGGAGCAGAAAAAGTATTTTATAATATTAATAGCATCGTTGGTTATGACAGCTGTATTATTGTGGAAGGCGAGATCGACGTTTTATCTTGCCATGAAGCTAATATACCTAATGTTATTTCTGTACCAAATGGAGCTACTTTAAATTCTAATAACTTAGATTATTTAGATAACTGTATAGATTATTTTGATAAAAAAGAAAAAATAATACTAGCAGTAGATCAAGACGAGGCTGGTCAAGCATTGCAACAAGAACTTATAAGACGTCTTGGTGCTGAGGTTTGTTATTTAGCTACGTTTGATGACTGTAAAGATGCAAACGAGTATTTACTTAAATACGGAAAACAAAAATTAAATGAAAGAATTCAACAAGCTAGACCTGTTCCGCTTGAGAATGTCACTACATTCAGAGATATTGAAGCAGAAGTTACAGACTTTGTGGAAAACGGGTTTAAACCAGGATACCAAGTTGGTTTACAAAATTTTGATGATATTTTTAGTACTTATACTGGCCAGTTTATTACTGTAACAGGTATACCTAGTAGCGGAAAATCTGATTTTGTTGATCAAATGGTTATTGGCTACAATGAAAACTATGGTTGGAAAACAGCTTTTGCATCACCTGAAAATGCACCTACTTATTTACATGCGCATAAATTAATGCGTAAATCTTGGCAAGGTATGCCAACAAGAGGTGATATTAAAGGTGATAAATGGAATAGAGTGGCTGATCATATTAATGATAATTTTTTCTTTATTGATATGGAACGTTATACTCTTGAATCTGTATTAAGAAAAGGTGCTGAACTAGTTAAACGTAAAGGTATTAAATGTTTAGTTATAGATCCATTTAATAAGATTAGAGATGTTGATTCTAAAACAGAAGACATCAATCGTTATACAATGGAATATTTAACTAAAATAGAAAGCTTTGCTAAAAAGTTTGATGTATTAGTTTTTATTGTAGCTCATCCTACTAAAATGTACAGAGACAAAGAAGGTCAAATAGAAGAACCTACAATGTATAACATAAAAGGTGGTGGTGAGTGGTATGATGCTAGTTATCACGGTATACTAGTTCATAGAAACTATGAAGAAAAAACAGTTAAAGCTAAAATACTTAAAGTTAAGTTTCAAAACTTAGGTGAAAACGGAGCTGAAGCTCATTTTAAATGGGATGCAGCATCTGGTTGTTTTATTCCACATCATGATTTGGTTAAAAAAGATGAGCCAATGCCATGGGAATAGAAGAGCGGCAAAAAAGACGCAGATCTAAAACTACTCACAAAGGTTTAAGTTATAATTATCCTACAATGAGTAGACAAGAAAATGAAATAAATTCTTGGTGTATACGTAATAACATTAGAATAAGTCCTGTACCTACAAAACCTGGTTTATTTCCAGAAGAGTGGTATATAGAAATAAGATTAGGACCATATAAAAAAGGTGAAAAAGCTCATCTATCTCCTAGCGTATATACACATGAAAACATACATCAAGAAGTAAGAAGAATGCAAAAATACTATTATGATAAACATAAAAAATAATTTCAATAATGCAAGTGATGCGTACAATTATTTCTACACTAAAATCGCTACTGAAGGTTTTGAGTTTGCTGACACGCGTGCTTTATTTAATGTGGGGTTTACGATTAAAGATCCAATTCAAAATCAAATACACAATAAATCTCGTGATTGGAATATTACATATGCTGAAAGAGAATGGAACTGGTATCTGTCAGGAAATCCTAACGCGGAAGATATTGCTAAGAAAGCGCCAATCTGGTATAGAATGATGGATAGTAATGGCTGTGTAAGATCTAATTATGGTTGGCAATGGAATAGAAACAATCAAATAGATAAAGTAATAGCTAAGCTAGAAACAGTAAAGGATACTAGACATGCTGCTATATCTATTTATGATGGTAAAGAAATAGATACGTATGCAAAAGATACACCATGTACTTACGCAATACAATTTACTATATTATATGATCAAAAGATAACAGGTAGACAGAACCCAGCTCTTAATATGGCTGTTCTGATGCGTTCTAATGATCTCTGGTATGGTTTTTGTAATGATCAATACTGTTTTTCAATGCTACAAAAAATGATTGCAGAGAGATTATCTATTGAAGTTGGCACATACTATCATTTTGCACATAACTTACACATTTACAACGACAAATTAAAATTCTAAATATGTATTATTTATATCACATACCGGGTAAAAAAATAGGTGTAACAAGTAATCTTAATAAAAGGGTTACGCTTATACAAGGTTATAAAGAAGGAGAGTACGAAGTTCTTGATTCAAGTGAAGATATAGACTATATATCTGACAAGGAGATAGAACTTCAAAAGTCTTATGGCTACAAAGTAGACATGAAAAAATATAAAAACTTATTTAATAAAATGAAAATAAACGCAACAGAACAAACCTCAACGTTCCCTTGTTCAAGCACTGAGCTTGAAAAACAATTAAAGGATAATATAGGTTTAACATGGAAAACAGGGTTCGGCCAGTTTAATATAACAAAAGAGAACATACCTTGGATATTACATAACGTTAAAACATCTATGTTTAATGATAACAGATGTTATGTATACAATAAAGCTTTTTATGAAGCTTATTTTAATCCAGAACATACACCACAACCAAAAACTTGTAGTAAAAAACCTTTAAAAATGTTTAATAACATACGTGATTGGGCTAATACAAGAGGTATATACGCTACAGGTGATGTTAAAACTCAATATGTAAAACTACAAGAAGAGTGTGGTGAGCTTGCTAAAGCTTTATTAAAAGATGATGAGCCAGAAGTTGTAGATGCAATAGGTGATATTGTAGTTGTATTAACTAACTTAGCTTATTTAAGAGGCCATCATATAGAAAGCTGCATAGCATCTGCATACAAAGTAATAAGCAAACGCCAAGGCGCTATGATTAACGGAACATTTGTTAAAAATGAGGATTAAAACAGAAGATAAAATAGTTCAAGCTGTCTTAGCTAAGATGGATGAGCGTAGTCTTATTGGTCAGAAAAAGTATGGTGCTACTATGATGCAAGAAATTAAACATCAAGAAAAAGATCTTAATAGATTTTTAGTAGACGTACAAGAAGAATTAATGGATGCATTGCTTTATATTGAAGCTGCTAAGCGTTGCTTAAATGATGAGATTGAAGAAGCTATGTTAAAACGTGTATATGAAGACTAAGTATAAACGTAAAAAAGGTCCTGTACAATCAAAAAAAATATCATATGATGGTATTACTTTTGCATCAGGTCTTGAAAAATATATGTATATAGCCTTAAAAAAAGCTAAAATAAAAGCTAAATATGAGGGTGTTACATTTGAATTATTTCCTGGATTTAACTTTGATCAACCAGCATATGAAAGATGTGCTAATGGTAAAGGAGTTTATAAAAACAGAGGCAATAAAAATATAATCAATATTAAATATACACCTGATTTTATAGGTAAAGGATTTATAATAGAAACAAAAGGTAGAGCTAATGAAAGTTTTCCAATTAAATGGAAAATGTTTAAAAAATATGTTTTAGATAATTTAGATTCAACTACAATATATAAACCACAAAATCAAAAAGAATGCGACGAAACGATAAGATTAATACTCGAATCACAAAACAAGTAGCTCGTAGGAAATATGCTGAAAGACAAATTGATAAGTGGATTAAATGGAGGTTTGAAGTTAAAGGCTATATGTATTACAACGATTTAGTAAAACTACAAGAAGAACATAATATAAAATGCTATGGATAAAAATTGGGAACTAACAGTTGGATTCTATCCAGGAATTTTAATAGGAGCTAGAAGTTATCCTCATTCAGATTCAGTACAACACGTAGTATATCTACCATTTGTAGATATTTGTTTAGAAATATTTAACGATTAATATATGGGATTATTTGATGAAAGAGTACCTTATAAGCCTTTTGAGTACCCTGAATACTATACTGAAGGGTGGCTTAAACAAGCTCAAGCATTCTGGCTTCATACTGAAATATCAATGTCAAGCGATATTAAGGATTGGAACGAAAAGCTTACACCAGAAGAAAAAAATTTAGTAGGCAATATACTGTTGGGCTTTGCTCAAACAGAGTGTGCTGTGTCAGATTATTGGACACAGAAAGTTGTATCATGGTTTCCGAAACATGAAATACAACAAATGGCAATGATGTTTGGTTCGCAAGAAACAATACATGCTGTTGCTTATAGTTATTTAAATGAAACTCTTGGTCTTGAAAATTTTGAAGCGTTCTTACAAGACGAAGCAACAATGGAACGCTTTGATAATTTAGTTAGTTATGATGGAAGTGAGCATACTGGAATTGCACGAAGCCTTGCAGTCTTTAGCGCCTTTGCTGAAGGTGTTAGCTTGTACTCTGCCTTCGCTGTTCTATATAGTTTTCAGTTAAGAAATTTACTGAAAGGAGTAGGACAACAGATGAAATGGAGTGTGCGCGATGAGTCGCTGCATAGTAAGATGGGCTGTGCGCTTTTTCGTCATATGTGTAAAGAAAATAATAAATTATTAAAAGACTGTGAACAAGACATATTGGATGCTGCAACAGCAATGCTCGAAGCAGAAGAAAACTATATTGATAAAATGTTTGAACTTGGAGACATTGAAAATCTCAAAGCTTACGACCTTAAACAATTCATTAGAAAAAGACTCAATGAAAAAATTATTGAACTCGGCTACGAGCACCACGGGGAGTACTTTCAGTTTGACAAAGACGGAGCAAAAGCTCTTGATTGGTTCTACCATCTTACCGGGGGGCATACTCATACTGATTTTTTTAGTGTTAGGCCTACTGATTACGCAAAGGCTAACGAAGGAGAAGATTTTGAAGATATTTGGTAAATAAATAAAAATGAATAAAACAATTAAATTATTAATCTTATTATTAACAACACAATTATATTCTCAACAAGACGTAGATTTATACGGAGAGTGGATTAGTTATATAGATAGAGAAAGACTTACAATAAACGAAGACAATACATTTATAAGGATAAATAAAGATAGTATTAGTACGGGTGAATTTGAAATAAAAGACAACAAAATATATGTTACTAAACCTAGTGACGCATATAAATTACCTTTTACTATAAAAAATACTACACTATATGTTTATAAACCTTATTCTAAAAACTGTTGGATGTTTGAAAAATTAAGTAATTGATGAAAAAAAGAAGTTTTTTAAAACTATTAGTAAAACAAAGAAGACTATCTGCTAAAGAACGTATATCAAATAGATTAGGATATATGGGTACAGGTTTTATTATGATAGCTCCTTATATATTAAACCAAGGTAATATTGGTCCTATATTATATATAATAGGAGGTTTAATTTGTACACCTCAAGTATGGTTAGCAAAACAATGGAATTTAGTAGCTGTAAACATAAACGTTATGATAGGCTACACTTTATATTTAATTAATACAACATGAAAGAAAGTACATTAGTAGAGATGCAAAAGAAAGTAGATTCTTTAATAAGAGTATCTCAAAAGCTTATATTAGAAATACAACAAATAGATTCATTATCACGTGGAACTATAACAGCTTTACAATTATTTATGGGTGAAAAAGAGTGGAGTAAAATAGTAGATAAAATGAAAAAAGCTGAAGAAAAAAGAAACAAAAAAGAACAAGAAAAGAAATTAGATTTAAATGTGGAATAATGATTGGATTAAAGGAGAAGATTATCCTAATTGGGGAAATACTGATGTCTATAAAAAAACTATTAGTGGCGGATACTTGCTTCAAGGTGAAACACCCAGAGAAGCTTACATGCGAGTATCAAAAGCTGTGGCACGACGTTTATATAAACCTGAATTAGCACCTACGTTTTTTGAATATATATGGAATGGTTGGCTATGTTTAGCTTCACCTGTTCTTTCTATACTGGAACTGATAGAGGTTTACCTATATCTTGTTTTGGTATTGATGTTGCTGATAGTATAAGTGATATAGGACAAAAAAATCTAGAAATGATGCTACTCGCTAAACACGGTGGTGGCGTAGGCGTCGGTATAAATATGATAAGACCCGCCGGATCTAAAATTACAGGTAATGGAACATCAGATGGAGTTGTCCCTTTTTGCAAGATCTATGACTCAACTATACTTGCGACCAACCAAGGATCAGTACGTAGAGGGGCTGCATCCGTTAATATCAATATTGACCACACTGATTTCGATGAATGGTTGGAAATCAGAGAACCTAAAGGGGACGTCAACAGGCAATCTCTTAACTTACATCAGTGTGCTGTCGTTGGCGATAAGTTTATGCGAAGACTCGAAAGTGGAGATACAAATGCACGGAATAAGTGGTCCAAGTTACTTCAAAAACGAAAAGCTACAGGCGAGCCATATATCCTCTTTAAAGGAAATACAAACAAGGCTAATCCAGATGCTTACAAGTCGAACAGTTTAAAGGTTCATATGACTAACATATGTAGTGAAATTACATTACATACAGATGAAAACCATAGTTTTGTATGCTGTTTATCTAGTTTAAATTTAGCTAAGTATGATGAGTGGAAAAATACTAATCTTATATATGATAGCATATGGTTTTTAGATGGTGTTATGGAAGAGTTTATACATAGAGCTAAAGGATTAAGAGGTTTTGAAAACTCTGTAAGATCAGCTAGTAAAGGTAGAGCATTAGGCTTAGGTGTGCTTGGCTGGCATACTTATTTACAAGAAAAAGGTATACCATTTGAAGGGCTATTGTCACAATATGAAACACGTAGAATATTTAGTCAGATTAAAATAGAATCTGATAGAGCTAGTAGAAACCTAGCTGAAACATATGGTGAACCACTATGGTGTGTAGGAACTGGTATGCGTAATACTCATCTTAGAGCTATAGCACCAACTGTTAGTAATAGCAAACTATCAGGTAATATATCACCTGGTATTGAGCCATGGGCTGCAAATGTATTTACCGAACAATCAGCTAAAGGTACGTTTATTAGAAAAAATCCTACACTAGTTAAGTTTTTACGTAGAAATAAACTTAATACTGAAAAGATATGGGATAAAATATTAAGAGATGGTGGCTCAGTTCAAGATGTAAAAGAACTAAATGGTTTAATGTTTAGTAATGATATACCAGCTAAAGATGTATTTAAAACATTTAAAGAAATAAATCAACTAGAATTAGTTAATCAAGCAGGTATAAGACAACAATATATAGATCAAGGAGTTAGTTTAAACTTAGCATTTCCTTCTGAAGCAACACCTAAATGGATTAATAAAGTTCACTTAGATGCATGGAAAAAAGGTATTAAGACCTTATACTATATGAGAACAGAATCTGTTCTTAGAGGTGACATAGCAGCTGCTGCAATGGATGAAGAGTGCTTGTCATGCGACGGTTAATATTAATTTTATTTTTTGTATCTTGTTCTAAATATTATGAAGGAGATTTACATTGGAATTATTTACCTAAAGATAAATATTGTTTGTGTAAATGGACAGGTTATGGAAACGTAAATGGTATTGAATATTCTTATGAAATAAAATCTGTATTAATAAAGTTTTCTAATGAATTACAAGGTATGACCCAACAAGAGTATTGTGAACAAGAATTAAAAGGTGAAATAATTAAATGTAGTCATCTTAAAGCTAATGTAAAAAATGAAGGGAGACCGTAATGATCTCCCTTCAATTGCAGGAACTTTTGGGGGTGGAAGCCCATTTTATCGTGTTCCTTTTTCTTATTTATTAACTACTGTTTTTTTGTTAATAATACGTTTGTTTTTACTTGATGTTATCTTAATGTAGTCAGTTGTTATTTTTTTTTTGATGACGATTTCTACGTCTTCATTATTATAAATTTTTTGAATAACATTAATGATTGGGTTGTCTTTATTTGATTCTAACCATTCTACTTTATCAGTAATATCTTTTTCTGATACTACTTTAGTACTTCCACAACTACATAAAAATAACAATAATACTATTGTTAATTTTCTCATTATATAATTTTAAATTAATATATCCATACTACGTCTGGATCTTTATCCGGATCAGCATCTACATGTATAAATGTATTAGCTATACCTATACGATTAAATCCTACATCTAATAAACAATTAACAAGATGATACCTATCTCTTGAATTATTACAATGTATATCTACCGCATATCCTTTTAGGTGAGCAGAATCTTTTTTGCCACCTATTTTTTTGTTATGTTCTTTAGTTCTATAACCACTGTTTATATGTATAGCTTTATCAAACTTACCTCTTGCCATATC
>Ga0163179_10001510_pt1 | contig 16515 bp, 20 predicted proteins | sample AtlANTMetagenome_FD_109643 | JGI IMG/M metagenome (GOLD analysis project Ga0163179, IMG submission 109643) | Marine eukaryotic phytoplankton communities from the Atlantic Ocean - Atlantic ANT 2 Metagenome | ecosystem: Environmental > Aquatic > Marine > Oceanic | place: North Atlantic Ocean... | reverse complement strand
CAGGGCAGCAGGGAATGTAGCACCCGCACCATTGAGTCTTACAATATTATCCGATCCCCCTCCACATGATACTAACAAAGGAACTGCTACGACAGCAGAGGCAATTGCTTTAAGTTTCATTTGAATTTTTGCTATAAAAAGACCCCTACATTATAGCAGAGGTCAGTGTGTTTGTCGTTAAGATTAGGTTATCAGTTCAGTCAGAGGCGCATACAACTGTACTAAATCCGGTGATTTCGCATTCAAATTTTGGGTTGGACTGTTGGAGCTGAATGAAAATGATAGCGAAGAGTTGAGCAATCAACATGGCATGGATAGCATAGTTGCCCAGTTGGTTACCGTTTAAATTTCGTATTTTCATGAGAATTTTCTGAGTAATGTATTTATAATTATACAATAAAAAAGGGGTGCCGTCGCACCCCTATTCTAGTATCTAGATATATGTATGTCTACGATCAGAAGTTGTACTTCAGACCCAGCTTAGCGCCGTATCCACGGTCGATATCGTCATCACCAGATCCGATGAAGGAGACTTCGCCATAAGCGCCCAGGTTGTCGGTAACACCGAAACCAAGGCCTGCTTTACCGGAAGGAACGGTGTCGCTTTCGCCACCGTCAGGGCTTACCAGACTAGCGCCACCCTGGACGTAGTAGGAAGCAGCATCACCAAGAGCACCTTCATAGCCAACGTGGAAGTCGGTGGTTGCTCCGACATACTCGGAACCGGTCCAACCAGCATTGGCTTCTACGTTAACGTAGGGACCTGCAAGGGCAGCGCCTGCGAAAAGAGGAGCGGCAGCGACAGCTGCGAATACAGATTTAATCATTTGAATTACCTTTAGTTACTTGCGGAATGAATACCCGCAGATGGAAAGTACCTCGACGTGGTACTGTTTGTAAATTGTCACACTGTAGTAAGTATTAATACGGTGTGCCAATTGTTATTTATTGTAATCGATCTTTTGGATCTTGTCAAGAGGTAGGGTTTGCCGACTCTTGTGCTGCTTTCGCAGCAGAATTCTCGGTAATTCGACCGAGATAAGGATCATAGTTCATATAATCAGCGATGTCAATACTGGCACCGTTCTGAGCCCAGAAATTAGTAAGAGCATTGAAGTTGCCTTGATGGAAGACTCCAATGTGTTCTGGATGAATGGATGATCCAAGTTCCGTCTTGTAAATCAAGAGTGGAATAGAATACGTGTTACCTGAGTTGTAAATTAGATCGTCAGCAACAGCTCGTGGTTTAGAACCATTATCCAATTTATACTTGTTTTTTCTACAATGAAAATGGATTAACTTTTCTGCATGGCGACGATTGATCAGATAACATGCGGTAGAGAAATCATTAACAAACCTCTTATGAAGTTTAACATGAATGTCTCCAGTGCAAATAATTGCAATTTGAACAACATCCCAATCATATGGGATGTGTGCATAAAAATCTTTCCAAGTAAAATTCCAATACTTAACAAGATCAAGATTGCAATCATCTTCCATCATTATAGCATAAGGACTATCAGATGTGGCAAGCCAATGTTTAATTGCTTTAAGATGTGAAGTAGTGCAACCAATTTCTCCACTAGTCATATTGTTGGGATATTGTCCCACAAGAATATCACTGAGATCATCCTCTCTGCCATCATAGGCAGAGATACGTGTAACACTGTCCTCTATCTCCCAATACTTAAATTGGTTTTCCATATACTCCCAACGATCAGTCTGACCATCAAGATTGATACAGTAAATTGGACCGATACCTTTTAGTTTAAAAGTGGATTTGTTCCTATCGATAACTTCAGTCATAAATCAATCCAATATACAGCCTCTTCGGGTGTCTCAAAACTAATTCTCTCATCAACCTGAGACTTGATCTGATCTTCCATCACATAGACTTTATAACCAAGATCCAAGAGATCCTTACAGAGACGATACTGTTGACTCTCTGTGAGAATATCTGTCCCTCTCTTATATGCTACTGACTGAAAACCAAATGGCAACTTCTCTACATTCTTAGATACAAAATAATTTACCAAGAACCTAGCATGCTCATCATTAAAGTTATCTGTCGTCGCACCTAGATTATATTGAAGTCCAAGTTTTTCTGCATAGGCAGCAAAGGCACGATTGTCTCTTGGCAGACAAGGACCACCATATCCATACCCATACTTCAAATACTTACCACCAACTCTAGTGTCTGCACCAATTGCCTGCAATGCCAAGTCAATCTCATCACCAAGGCCTGCAAGAGTCATGACCTCACCGACCATATTTGCATAACTGATCTTTGTAGTTAAGAAGCAGTTGACTGCCAACTTAACCATCTCAGCTGAGGTGGTAGACATGAAACTAATCTTTGGTTCTGTCTCTTGAATCTTATGATATAGTTCACAAAGATCTGCATAGACTAAACTATTATTACCACCAATCAGAACCATATCTGCTCGTCTCAGATCACGCACAATCGATCCTTGAGCAATAAACTCTGGATTGTAGAATACCTCAATACCAAAGTAATCCAGTTGATCTGCAAACTGTTTACAGTCTCCTGGATTTGTTGTACAACCAATCACTAGTGATTTGCCGTTCAATTTTGAAGTTGACTTCTTAAAATCATCAACAACTTGCCAAACAGAACTTACATCATAAGAACCATCTGGAAGCGATGGTGTGGCAACAAGAGTGTAAATGATGTCACACGCTTCAATAACTTCTTGATTACTAGTCGTAGCAGTCAAATTTGTTGACTCAAGCAACATCCATTGGACTTCAGGTTCATTAGTTTGAATTGTATTGTTCTGAAGACCCTTTACATAGTCCTCTCTACAATCAGAAACTACAACTTCATATCCTGCTTGTTCACAGAGAAGGGCGAAACAAATGCCAAGCCTTCCTGCACCAATTACTCCAATCTTCATAGTTTAAACGTCGGGATAGGTTCCATCTTATGCTTATTCTTTGTGTTAAAATCGTGCAAGATTCTAACAGCAGGGCCAGTGCCATGCTCCATCGCGTATTCTAAGTCTGCGTATGAGGCACCGATTTGTGTCTCATCAGTCCTTGAATCATCCCACAGACCGTCTGTAGGTGGTGCATCAATAATGCGTTGATCTACGCCAAGATGCTTTCCAAGTTCCCATACTTCAGTTTTATATAGATCAGCAATAGGGGCGATGTCAACACCACCATCACCATATTTAGTATAGAAGCCTACACCATAATCTTCAACTTTATTGCCAGTTCCAACAACAATACCACCAGTAGATCCTGCAACTTGATACAGAGTTACCATACGCATACGAGACTTGGTATTTGCATTTGCAAGACCGCTACCAGTATATTCATCTTTACCTGTCCAGAGATCAAAAGTTGTGATAAATGTTTGATAGACGGATCCAAGATCAATTCGGATCTTGGTTACATTCTCATAGTTATTTTCAAGATAAGTTGTATATGAATCAGAAAGATTATCATTCTTAGTGCTTGATTTCAAAGGCATGGACAAAACATACGTAGGCATACCAGTTTCAGCACAGAGAGTGGCAACCACAGCAGAGTCAATGCCACCTGATACACCAACAACTAGTGATTTAATTTTGTACTTTTTTGCATACTCGCGGATCCACTTAACAATATTCAGTTTTAGTTCAAGGTAATCTTCGATTCTATTCATAGGACAATCCAATCAGGGCAATAAAGGTCTTTAGTATCTTTGTCTGCATATGCAGGTCCAAACCACATCTTTGGTGCAATGACTTTCTTATCAGGATTAGAGATAAGCCAGGCACCCCACCAACTCATAGAACTATTAGCAATAATAGCATGAGAACATAAAGTCATCAAGCACAAGTCAGCATATGGTGTGAATGATCCATCAGCATACTTATCCTCTGGTTCTGAAATTAAAAATCTGTCACCTGAGAAAAACTCTTGTTCTTTGACCCATTCGACAGAATCAGAGAAAACAACTACAGGTTGTTCTGGATCAAATTTTGCAAGTGCTTTCTCATAGTATTCAATAGGTTGCACTGGATGCATTGAACCACATTGGGTATAAGACCACTTAAATCCACGAACATCTGTAAGATTAGGATCTCCTCTACGGACATGGAGCATAATAGGCTCTTGACCTTCAAGTTCTTGCATCATTTTTTGACAAGGAATTAAATGTTCCTTGTGAAATGTAAAATCTTCACGAATGATGTCTACAATGTTACTAAAGTATTTCCAAGATTGAAAAAATCCATGAAGACTTATATTGTCTGGACATTGTTCAAACAATTCATTAGAGAAATGGAAGTGTGGTTCTTGGGCATATTGAAACTCTTCAATAACACCCTCCTTTCTTTCCATTGATAGTTTAAAACATTCATGGAGACTGTAGTTTTCAATTCCCTTTCTATTTGGTGGAGGAATACACCAGTCATAACCATGATAAGCAGCAATACCACGAAGAGCAGCATACTCAAACATTTGATTTCCGAGTCTTCCAAGACTCCCTATATGATTAAAGGCTAGCATATTTTTTAAGATAATCTTGTTGCGAATAATACTCTAATAATTGCTCACGATTCATACTTTGAATCTTATCCCATTCTGACATATTAGATTCCATGTGTGGATTAGAGAACCAAGAGTTCTCTCCTCGTGCATGTTCTAAATGATAGACTGGTCTCTTAAGTCTACCAACCTTGTACCCAAGTTTAGTAAACCTGTAATATCTTTCTTTGTCTTCTGGTGCATATGCTTTAAAGTTTTCGTTCTCCATGCCACCATCAATATAAACTTTACGGTTAAAGAACTGAGCCCATCCAAAATCAGATGTAGATTCTTCAGAAACTGCATCTAAAAACGTATAGTCACCAGTCTCTAAAAACTTAGATACCGTAACGTCAGTTGCAGCAACTTTCTTCTGATAGAGTCCGCTGCCATATGGATAGACTACATCAAATATTCCTTCTACAATTCCAGTGTATGCTAATACATAGGATTCAATCGGCAAGATAACATCGCAATCATAGTTAACTACAATTTCAGTCTTTGCCCCCATGATCATTTCATTGAGAACTCTCTGTCTATGAAAGAGTGGTTCATGACTTTCCTCAAAGATATGATTAACATCCACGGGAACATCACAAATGTCTTTCAGAATTGGCATTGCCTCTTCTTGAAAGATTGATCTAGAATCAACTTCTTTGACAATAATATTTGTTTCAAAGTTCTCCAACAGGAAAGCTATGGAAGTAATAACATTTCGCAGTCTATCAGCAGACTCAATCCTAATAGGAATGATGAATGTTGCTTTAGATAAATCAGTTCTCATCTGGATACTTTCTGTTTCTCATGAACTCTGGATATTTTTCTTGAACATAGTGATACTCTCTTCTGTTCATCATCCAGTTTCCCTCTGGATGCTCAATCACACAATCATACTGTGATGTTGCCTGACTACTTACTCTATCGTCGTGCTCACGGTTTGCAACCAATACACTAGAAATAAATTTAGGCATTCCATTGTTCCACCTCATTCTATGATAGAAATCAGTGTCAAGCAAGAGTTTGAGATTGGTGTCGAACTCTTGCTTACAATCATTTAGGAAGGAAACAACGGAGGGGCTGCTAAGAAGATTTCTACCCTCTAAAGTTTGGTCTGCCCACACGGGCATTTTATAATTTACATAATTACCGTTTCTTAATTCACAAAAACCACTGAAAGCCCATTTACACTCAGGGTCCTGATACTGTTCATTAATTTTCTCAAGAGCAGTATCATCTACAAATACATCATCCGAGAACATAACTTTGACAATCTTACCTTCACAATTATCAAGGGCAATGTTTATGTTCTCACAAGGAACATTCCCCTCATATCTAACGTAAGTAAACTCAAAGTCTTCAGAGTATTCTTTACAGACATCTAAGATATTATCATTCTTACTTTGATCAGAAATAACAATATCAATATCCTGAAAGGTCTGACTCTTAATTGAGTCAAAGAGTTCTCTCAACCACTTAGGGCCATTCTCACCGCGATCATGACACGGGATAGCAATACTAATTTGCGACATCTAGATACTCCCAATCTTGCTGATAAATGTCCTCAGGATCCTCTCCATCAGGTCCAAACCATAGTTTAGGACCAATGACCCTATTATGTCCTGCCAACCATGCTCCCCACCAAGAGAAAGTGGAATTAGCAATGATGCAGTAATCGCACATGGACATCAAACACATATCATGAACATTGTCGCTCTCGGAGATGAAGAACCTATCCGAAGCAAAGAACTTATGACCAAAGGCCCACATAGGATCATCAGTAAAAACAAAGACTGGAATATCTTCAGGCAGTTTGGAGAGTGCTTCTTCATAGTAACTGATAGGAAGCACAGGATGATATGTTGGTTTGATCAGGTGATCTGTACGACGAACGTGCAGAGCAATTGCTTCTGTATGACCTTCATCAATAACAATCTCTTTCCAGATCTCGTCACATAGTTTCTTTACATCATCACGAAACTCAAAGTCTTTACGAATCTCCTCTTCAGTATTTTTAAAATACTTTTCAGATTGAAAGTAACCATACAGATTTGTATCATCAGGACATGTCTTTACAAGAGCATCATTATATCTAAAATTATCTTCTTGGGTATAACCTGCATGCAACAATCCGATATTCTTAGTACCTGACATTTTGAATGCCATGAAAAGTTTATGCTGTTCTTCTTCGTCAGTGAACTCATCATCAGTTCTAGGCCCATCAGGAATAGTAAAGTCATATCCTCTTGCCTTTGCTATACCTCTCAGAGCAGCATACTGAAACATCTGGTTGCCAAAGCGACCATTCCTTCCAATGTGATTATGTCCGATCATGATAATTCAACTCCTGGTGGCAAACGATAGTGGAAACCAAATGGGATAATACCCTCTGCTTCAGGTACTCTGGTTTCCTGCGAGAACCTAACTGCAACATCAACGGGAGCATACTGGCATCCTTCAGATTGAAAGATGTGACGATTGTGAACACAGACGTTTCCATCCTCGTGATAGTTTACCACACCTTCAGGCATCCAGTAAAAGTCACTGTTGTTTGTCTCCCATGGGACTTCTACTTTAGTAGGAACTTCAAGAAACTTTTTGCTCCTCAGAGAAAACCCACCATTACCTACACGCCAGTGTCTACCAAAGGGATCTATGTATGCATCTTCTTTATACTCCCAAGCGGCACCAATATAATCATACTTCAACCATTCATCATCCCACTTATCAGGGAACAATACAAAGCCATCTGGTTGAACTAGAAGACAATGTGAGGTATCAATGTGATTATGAAGATCATACACAACATAGTGGTTGTAATCATTATAATTTTTGATCTCAGTAACTGGTTCTTCTAGAATAATACCTTCAGATTCAAGGGAACGATTCTTTTTGATCTGTTCTTTAGTGGTGATAATTTTAACCTTACCGAAGTTAATTCCACTCATACTCGTATAGACACCACTCAGAGTTCCAGAAAGGTCATCTGTGGTGTCTATAGAGACTAGGGTTACATCAGGCAGATTTTGCATAGTAATCATGAGCAAATTGTTTGCAAGATTCACTTTGATAAAGATATCCGTTTTTATCTAACCATAACCACCGTTCATCATCAACGATGCCATCTTTCATTCTCCACCAACCATTAGATCGATTCCAGTCAAACCAATACATTGGTGCAATCACATTGCATAGTTGATTACTGGTCCAAATAGGCCAGAAAGCAAATGTAGATGCAGAGATGATAGCATACTTGGCATTGTTTAGGATACTGTAATCCATCGAAACAGGACCACCAGGATACTGATACCAAGAGATGTTTCTTTGGTATTGATCTTTTTCTTCTGACACAGCAGAACCGACTATGGGCACTCCAGGTAACATCTTTCCTGCAGTATTGGGATCATCAGTAACAATCACAAACTGAATGTCAGGATTGTTTTCGCGCATCCTCTCCATGGCATTATAGTAATACTCAGGGGGAAGCATAGAATGTCCTGTGGTGTAATCTCCACCACGAAGTTGAATCACGCAAATGTCATCAGACGAATAATCAGTAATGTTATACTTTTCATCATAGGTCAACCAACTGCAGATTTTATCTCTATGTGGTTCGATATAACTCATTCTTTGGAATGTACCGTTGATATAAGTTTTATCTTCTAGATTCCAGAAATTCTTATCTTCATCTCCAATCTCACCGGGAGCTGATGCATGATGAATCCACTCCTCTTTGTAGTAATGATCGAAGTTTTCATTAGGTGAGAAGTCATCATCTTGTTCTACATTGAGACTGACTTCTTTTCCCCAATCCATATTTAAGAACGGACCTCTCCAACCAGGATGACTCACACCCCACTCATACCCTTTGTGCTCTGCAAAAACTCTACAAGACACATAACGCCAGATCTGATTACCAAGACCGGCATGTTCATGAATACTAGCTGCTAACATTATTATCTCCTATGATATCGATTACTGTACTTTTTTCGCAGAATGGTAAGACCATTGTGCCAAGGCAAAGTAGACCATTCCCAGAATTGTGGATTGAGTTCTGCTACTGCACGATAGGGACCTCCACCATCCCACTGTGGGCCGCCATGAGCAATATCACAGTGATAGAAGGGTTCGGTATTTCCATACATTAAATCATGAAGAAGAATGATACTACTGGGACCAACTAATTCATCTAGCAATTCAAGTTGCCGTTTTACGTGAGGATAGGAGTGCCAGTCATCAACAAAGATAACATCAATTTTATGATCTTTAGGCCAATCCTCTAGAAACTTAATGCTATCACTTTGAACAAACTCATAGTGTTTGATATCATCAAACCCATTCACAATTGGAGTATATTCAGATGGTTGATTAAGGTCCACAGACCATAACTTACCACCATTTGCCTTTGCTGCTTTGTATAAAGGTTCTGAAGTATGTCCTTCTCTTACACCAAGTTCAACGTAGGTCTTACCTCTGGACGCAAGTGCCATTGCATAGATGGAAATAAGATGACGATCAGAGTCTTTCTCCCCATGCAAGGCCTTCTCAATAAATTTATCCATTTATAGGGGCGAATCCATTTACAATGTTATCAAAGAAACCTGGGAGAGTCAATCCTTCAAGACTCATCTCCTGGGCTTGCTGAAACAAATGATCATTCTCAATCAGAAGATCTTCTGTGACTTCGGAATATTTATCTACGAATAAGACGGGATAATCTTTAAGCAATTTTTCCAAGTATGGATGTCTTTTTATGACTGGAACTCTTCTCATGTAGATAACTTCCCAGTTACGATGACAATCAATAGCATTTCCTCTGGGACAAATCATAAACTTAGACTGACTCAAATTATAGAGAAACACTGAGAATGGGACTCTATCTTTGTGGACCTCCGCCCAAGACTTATCATTAAAATAATCCTTGATACCCACTCTTTCACTATGAGAATTTTCATTATGACTCACATACAGAAGTCCTGGTGGATTTTTTGGTAGTGTCTTCATTGCACTTTTAATATCCTCATTTCTATTATCATTAAAGTGCATCTTTCTCTGCAATCCATATGGTGCAGGAATTACTTTTCCACCAAAGGTAGCAGCATTAACTGCAGAGATGCACAATACATTCTTAGGGATTGCATCATAAATGTGCTCATCGATAGGAGTATCTTCTAGGTTAGTGAAGATGATGAACTTCATATCAGAGAAGTTCCCACACAAACTAAGAAGATCACTTTTTTGCATCATTGCCCTCACAACAGGCCAATCTTCGGGTTTAACCTCTTTAATCTCTCTTTTATATAAGCGAATATTATCAATAAACAAAGTCATATAATTTCTGCTTTTCTTAATCTCAAAGAGTTTGTTGACAAACTCAAGATTCATAAGACTTGCATCTTTCATAAAATGGGTGTAGATGTTTCCCCACTGACCTGCTTGATCTCCAAAAGAATAATCACACAGTTGGGATAGTGCTACACCTTCAATCAATTCCATGGTTTAATAAATTCAGAGTACTTCTCTTGATTTTCTACAATGTATTCTGGATAGGTATCATCAATTGGAACAGCAGTGTAAGTCATTCCACGATTCAATGGATCAAGTCCTTGAGCCACCTTCTCCTCTGCATTAGAGATGTTAACATCAGTATTGTTTTCTGTGTGTTCATATGATGCTAGTTTCAGTTTGAAATTTTCAGCATTGCCAAGGAAACTAAAGTGCCAACCTGCATCATCAATACGATATGCATTGGTATGGTCCTGACGATGTTGATCAATCGTAGTGGACTTTAGATGCTTCCAAGTGCAGATCCTAGAACCCATCCAGTCATCTTGATACAAGAAGTTTAATTTATAGTAATAGGCATTGCAGAGAGTCACATAGTGATTGTTAGGATCGAACCAAGAAAGATCTTCTAAGACATATGGATTAATGATCTCATCAGCATCACTAGTAATTACCATGTCCTCATCGGATGCTCCTGCTTTCTCAATACCAAAAGCACTATTGTTTCTATTGTAGATAGCACGTTGGAAACGAATAGGAATATCAATGAACTTAGTTCCGTATGGATCTTTATCATTATAGGCCACATGATACTTAGTTTTTTCAAGCATGTGACTAAAATCATTAGGAATCTCTTCAGTCACATAATGAATAATCTTATCATTCAACTTCCCAAAAAGATCTTTGTTTTCTTGATAGTAGAGAGGTTTCTCATTACCACTTACAGTAAAAGGAGACTCGGTAAGAACAAAGTAATCTACAACATCATTAAGAATATTCAATCGCATCTCCAACAATTCTAACTCGTTGAAGAAAATAAAGGAATCAAAGACTTTCATTTAATAACACCATACATTACCTTTGGATTTGATTCTACACCATGTTCGCCATAGAGTTCAATATCATGAGTATCTGACATGATTTCTACAAACTCTTGATGAGACATATTTCCATGATCAACATGAAAATCATTATGCATCAGATAAAAATTATTTGATTTCTTTACGAACTTATTAATATATTCTATTTGAGTTTCACGATCACACTCAGACAAAGCATAGTTGCTGATGAGAAGATCGAAGTTTTCTTCCACTTCAATTTCCTCACTACGATGAGCTAGAGCGGGGAGTTTAAACCATCCAAGATATTTGCGAGAGAGTTCGTTACACTCTTCTAAGTCAACTAAAAGATAACTCTCAAAGTCAATGAAAGAGCTCAAGACTTTACAAAGACCACCATAACCACCACCAATTTCGACAATAGACTTTATGTCTGTGCCAAACTTATTAACAATATCAGAAGAATTTTTAATATATCGAATGGTAGTAGGTGACATTAAACCTACATTAGAATAATCAAACATGACTGGATTGCCAACAGTGTCATTCTTTTTGATTTCATCTAATTTATCTTGATAGTCAATTTCAATTTCATCAAGATAAAGTTGACCTTCTTCTCTAGATACATGTTCTAATACATGACGATATGCTTCATCACGCTTAAAATTATTAAATTGATTTGTATTTACTGCTGCTGCATGACATACCTGTAGATATGGCACTACTGCAGAATCTTGTAGAGTCCAACTCATTTGCAAATAACCTCCTTACAATCCAAACCTAACATGGTTTTATATGGTTTCCATCTTTCCTCTGGGACAACTGTGGGATCGATCCACCAGTCCTCATAAGGATTCCCCTCATTCATTACATTCTTAGCGACCAATTGATATCCGTGTGATTTCAGAATACGTATCTGTTCATCCTGAGTGTCAGGCCCATCAGCATAGACATCGGTTTCATATGTGATGACAGAATATCTATATTCATCTAAAGGAAGTGCCTTGAGAGCATTTAGAGTTTGTTCAGCAGGTTCAATATCAAGTTGAAGATAATCAATTTGTTTGGGATAGTTTCTCTGCTTAAATAAAAGTTCGTAATCAAAGTCTGTTGCATCTGCACAGACACATTGATTTCTTCTCATCGTGTTGAAAAACAGAACCTTATCACCATCTAGTTCAAAGGATACACCCATCCAATCAAACTCAGTTTCTAGGAGATAGGTATTGCTGATAACTCTTGGTTGGTCTGCACCAATCTCAACATACACTCCATTCTTCTTACCATCAAGCATAGACAAAAGAAACATGTCTTGCATTGATTGTGAATAGTTGTTTTCAATACTTTCAGATCCAGGAAACTGATACTTGAGACTATCAAAGTCAGACTTAAAATACCTGGGACAATTTGGCCAATTAGATTCTTGCATAATCACTTCTTCCAATATTCATAGATTCCTTCTGTAACTTCATACTCCATATCTTTTACTTTTCTGTTTGGTTGCTTCATTGCCCAAACAAACATGTCTTCAATCAACTCTTCTAGTTTAGTATCATCCTTAAACTTAAGTAAGTTTTTTGCTTTATCATGATTACAATATGCATGCTTTGCTTCATGTCGTGGTGGGCCATGTTCGATAGGAACATCATACCCATACTTCTTACCAATAGATTGAACTGTCTCGGCAACTTGATTCAGACTAAAGTATTTGTCTGCACCAATGTTAAAGGTTTCGCCATCAAATTCAGACAAGAGAATATCAAATGGTTCCATATAGTATTGGATATCAGAGAATGCACGAGTCTGTTCTCCATCACCATAAACAAGAATAGGTTGATCATTCAGAGTCTTACGAATAAAGATACCAATCACATTACGATACCGATCCCAAATGTTCTGGTAGATGCCTAATACGTTATGAGGACGGACGATATTATATCGCAATCCAAACTGTTGATGAGCCATCTTCAGATCACACTCTACAGCATACTTTGCCATGCCATAGGGATCAATCGGTTGTGGTTGCTTATCCTCTGTGAAAGGAGGTTCTTGTGCCCCATATACTGCCATGCTAGAAGTAAAGATCATCTTTACACCATAAGTGATGCATGGATTAATCAAGTTAGCAGAGCAAATAAGGTTGTTTCGATAGTTATAGTTTCTAATAAAAGGAGACAATCCCTCTGCAGCATAAGCAGCAAAGTGTAGTAGAACATCAGGGCGATGCTCCTCAAAGAGTTCCTCTACTTTTTTACGTCTTTCTAGATTGAGTTTTACAAACTGAAAGTTTTCACCCTTCGGGATAAATGCTTTATGACCACCAGATAAGTCATCAATACCGATGACCTGGTGGCCGTTTGCCAATAAATGGCGACTATAGTTTGCACCGAGCAATCCAGCACAACCTGTAACAAAGATTTTCATCTATATTCTAGAATAAATTTACGTTGCTCTTCTGTGTTTTTCCAACTGCAAGGTAAAACAGGAAGATAATTTTCCAATTCCATCACATGCACATTGACACTAGTATTAAATAGCATACTATAATTTAGATGCTCTGTCAATAATAAATCCGTAGTATAAAGATTCTCAAGCACTGAAGAACATAGAGCTGCTGCCATAGCAAATGTCCCTACTCCAGACAATGCTACATTCTTGGCATTTTTTAATGTTGCAAAATCATCTACAACCGTGGATGATTGAATCTGAACCTTACCAATTTTCTTAAGTTCATGAACAATGGGATTCTTATCATCTGGTTCTGTGATAAGAATAACTTTCTCAAAAGAATCAATGAGATTAAGATAATAAATTAAGGGGTTTGGAATATAGTTTGTCGGAGGATCAAAAATTCTATGATAGTTATCGCCGCTACGGAGATGCATCACAATTGTTTCATCACCGATAACTTCCTTTTTAGGGAGTGCAAGAAAAGAAGATACAAACTTTTTACATACCTCATGCATATTTTCATAGACATGCTCTTTGGTTATACCAATTTCATTACCACCTTCAAAGCAACCTTTTTCACAGTGAACTAATGGTTCCCATGCATAAAATCTACCAGATGCATTAGCATTACCATCCCCAAAAGATATTGCGAACTTAGAAATAATATCATGATCTAAAGTTTGAGCAAACTCTTGATTATTAAATTTTGCCGACATGATACAATTGGCAACCTGTTGGATATTATTACCCAACCGGCCTGACCAATGAGAAACAGAGTAACTCATGAATAGATTTTTTTCATATCATTGAATACGTTAGCAACTCCATCTTGAATGGATGTTTTTGGTTTCCACCACTGTGTGATAAAGGTATCTGCTTCGTTCCTCTTATCTTTCTGAACTTCGTCTTTAGATTTTGCTGGGGAAACAGTAACATCTCTCCCAATGTCTTTGAATAGAGATCGAATAATTTCACCAATCTCTAAGATAGACGTTTGTTTAAATGAGGTGATGTGGAGATTATCATCGGAACTAAACTCATTATAGTTGTTCATAACTGCCTCTAGAGCTTCACAACAATCTTCTGCATATAGAAACTCACGTTGTTCAGTTCCATCAGTGAGCATTGAAATGTCACCGGTTTCAAATCCTTTCTTGATAAAGTCAGTGATGACATGTGCCTTTTCCATGTCATTCTCAATACCATAAACATTCCAGAAGTGAACAATCTTACCACCAAGTGATTTGGTATAAAGTTCACCCACACGCTTCATCACACCATAAGGAGAGTAAGACATGTTACTCATTTGCGATGAGGCAAAGACAAACGGTTTGCCATATTTTTCAATAAGTCCAAACACGTTGGCCATCATACGGGTGTTGTTATCAAGGAACCCAAATGTATGCTGATACTTCTGAAGATAGCGAGAACCACCAACATCAAACGCAAGGAAGAATACGAAGTCAGATTCTTTGATACAATGCTCCAACCATGTACTAGGAATTGCACAGAGATTATACTGTGGTCCTAGATTCTTATCATACTCAGTAACTTCATGCCCCTTTCCACGAAGGTATTCAGTCAAGTAAGCACCAATCTGACCACTTGATCCAAGATTTAAAATTTTCATGAGTTTTCGATTTGTTCAGAGATCCAAATGTATGTTTTACGAATTCCCTCTTCAAGAGTTTGAGAATAATCCCATCCCAGATTTTCCCTGATCACATCATTATTGGAGTTACGTCCACGAACGCCAAGAGGGCCATCAATGTGCATCTTCCGCACTTCCTTATCAGATACTTTAGCAGCAGTATCTACCAATTGATTGATGGTGACCATCTCCTCAGAACCGATGTTCACAGGACCCATGAAGTCACTATCCATTAGTCTTCTAGTTGCTTCGATGCATTCGTCAACATACAAGAAGGAACGAGTTTGCAAACCGTCACCCCATACTTCAATTGCCCCACCATCCTCGGGGAGGTAGGCGACTTTACGGCAGATTGCTGCTGGTGCCTTCTCTCTTCCTCCTTCCCAGGTTCCTTCCGGTCCAAAAATATTGTGATAACGGGCAACCCTAACAGGAATATCGTGATTACGATTGTAAGCAAAGTAAAGACGCTCTGAGAAAAGTTTCTCCCATCCATATTCAGAGTCTGGGTTTGCGGGATACGCTGATTCTTCACGGCAGTCGGGGTTGTCTGGATCTAATTGATTATGTTCTGGGTACATGCAGGCAGAACCAGAATAGAAAATTTTAGTTTTATTTCCTACAGTTCCATTAAACTTACGCTGCTCTTCAAGGACATTAAGATTAATTGACACTGAGTTATGCATGATGTCTGCATCGTTCTCACCAGTGAAAACAAAGCCTGCTCCACCCATATCAGCAGCAAACTGATAGATCTCATCAAAAGGAAGATGATACCTATCGGGAACACTAGCATAAAAGTTGCCTCGATATCCTTTGAATCGGATAACACGACGCACGAAAGTTACATCACGCAGATCTCCCTGAACAAATTCATTTGCTTCTGTATCAGAAAATTCAGGGTGCTTAAGGTCTACACCGCGAACCCAGTATCCTTCTGCTCTGAGTCGCTTGACCATATGACTTCCAATGAAACCACCAGCACCTAGTACCAGTGCTGTCCTTGTATATTCAGACATTATTAAAAAAGTTTCTCCTTATATATGATACTAAAAAAGACGGTTGAAGTCAACCGTCTTCATAAGGTCTTCGCATGCACGCCACTTGCTCTTTAGCCAGAAGCAAGAAACTGGGCGGGAGTAACCCCATCCGCACCACTTTGTTTTATTTAAACAAAGAAAATCATACATGTTTTTTTGCTTCTTGATACCACTGCCATAGTTCTTCAACTTTTTCACCACCGCCACCACCACTGTTAGAGGTATTGGAGTGTGCATCACACTGGGTTCTGAGTGATTTGATTTCAGCCTCAATTACCTTGAGTCTTGCTTCAACTTCAACATCATATTTTGACATTGCTGCACCATTTGCAGATTTTGCTGCAGATCCTTTTGCTGACATAATAGTAAATTAACTCTTGGATTATTTAGTTTTTAAGGGGTCCATTGACTCCACCAGTTCTGTTATAGTCCATCCGTGACTGAAGGGGATCGTCCCGACCAGGGCTAGTTTAAACGACTTACCGAGTCTTTT
>Ga0163179_10001509_pt1 | contig 16526 bp, 20 predicted proteins | sample AtlANTMetagenome_FD_109643 | JGI IMG/M metagenome (GOLD analysis project Ga0163179, IMG submission 109643) | Marine eukaryotic phytoplankton communities from the Atlantic Ocean - Atlantic ANT 2 Metagenome | ecosystem: Environmental > Aquatic > Marine > Oceanic | place: North Atlantic Ocean... | reverse complement strand
TAGTTTATTCATCCTCTACCTGTTCCTCTCACCTGGTCTGGGAGGGTCACGTCGTGAATCCACCCACTGATATTTTCCGCTTTTTCTCTGCCGACAAATGGAAAAGAAATCAAATATAAAACTTCACTGACTGGATGGCTTATTAGATTGTGTACTGTCCAGTTTTTCCACAGCTTATTCACCAATTAACCCCGGTTGTGATTGCAGTTGCCCAGTAGTCGTTGACATCAGGCACGAAACTGAAGTGGACTGGAACGCTGAATACTCCTGCATCCATAGTATAACCGATTGCTGCTGTTAGGTGAACATATTTGTCTTCTCCCGATGGGTCATAAAATGTCAGCTGCGGACCGACTGCTAACTGAACTGACTTATCGATCTCAAACCCGACGAGTACTCGAGCTGATGGAGATATTACACTTTGATCTAGACCAGTGACACTCACATTCTGAATAAACAGGACATCAAGCCACTTTCCTCCTGGCATGCACTGCTGTAATTCAAACCCCATTGTAAACATGTGAGGACTCTTAAGTCTTGATTCCTCACCGTCTGCATCTGGTTGATCAGATTTGTTAGCATATACGTAGCCAAATCGAATCCCAGATCTCTTGGTCCATTTGTTTACTCCAGCTTCATCTGTTGGGTGTGCTGACGCCTGTGGGCAGCCTACTAATGGTACAGTAACTAAAAGCCCTAGGGCACAAATTAAGATCTTCTTTAACATTATTTTCTCCTTTATTTATTTTCAATTTTTTCTTTTGTTTTTAAGACTTCACTCTTCGGTAGCCCCAGTAGAGAGAGCCAAAAAATAAAACATCTGAAATTACACCTAGGTATAATGGCGCGTCTAGAAAATATTGAGTTAGAGTAAACATTACTCTTCGTCCTTATAACCTTCGAAGTTATTTTTTCTAGCTTTATCAGCGATGCCGGCGAGTATACCAAATGATACCGTGAAAAACGCTAACCAAAGTACGAGATCAAGAAGCTCCATGATTTAAGAAACTTCAACCATCTCAACTTCAAAAGTCAAGGTTTCACCAGCGAGTGGGTGATTAAAATCTAGTTGAATTGTATCCGCATTCTCGGCTAGAATCTTTGCCATGATAGGACCTTGGGGACCTTGACCGTGAACAGTAGCACCAATTTCAAATTCAAAATCTCCCGGGAATTGCGTCTTTGCAACCTCGGTGACAGCTTCAGGGTTAATGTTCCCATAACCCATTTCAGGCTCAATCGTAATTGTCTTAGTTTCCCCAGCTGACATACCTACGACCCCGCTGTCAAACCCAGGAATCATCTGTCCTGTCCCGACTTGAAAATTTAATGTTTCTCCTCTTTCGTAAGAACTATCAAACTCTGTTCCATCGTTGAGCGTACCTCTATAGTGAACCTTTACCGCACTTCCATTTTTTACAGTTGACATATTTTTCCTTTCTTTAAATATCGTCTTCATTAACAAGCGTATAAGTAAAACTATTTCTCCATTCGCTTGCTGCTATTTCACATGTTTCCATGAATTCATAAAAATCTACTGAGCTTTGAAATACCTGACAACCGGCGCTAACGCCACCAGTATACTCCCTATCATCGGCTCCCCATTGACGATGTATGTTTATTCCATACATGCCCTCATGAATTGTACCGGTGTAGTTTGGTTTTCTATCTCTGTTATCGTCTCTCCAAATTCTAACCTTACCTAGTCTTTGACAAACCGCTCTATATTTTCTTTTTCCTCCGTGGATGTCTATCTTATAGACTCCTCTATATTGACCCGGAACCAAAATAGCAGTGCCTCCTTTTACGATAGGCCTTTGGAGTATGTTCACTCCAGGTTCGGTAGTAGCTGAATAGCAATCTACTACCCATTTTCCACCGATTTTATAAAATACGTTAATATTATCATCAAAAGTATCAGCAGAAGCAGAGTTATTTCTTACCCCAATTATGTTGAGGTTGTAATCTCCATTCTCAAAAAAGGCGTGACCTAAATTAGAAAATGAAATTTTGAACTTATTTACCAATATTTCGGCATCAGCGCCTGTAAGTCTAGACATAAAGAATTCCTTTCAGATTAGATTATATCTAGAATATAAGTTTTTTTATTTAAAATGTTATTTTATTTGAGTTGGCTATTAATTTTTAAACGACTGTGGGGAAGTCTAGTTTTTTGGGGAAATGAATTGTCGACGAATTCTTCTTCAGTTTCATCGTCGATTTCTACTTCTCTTTTTTTTTTATCCTATCTAAACTGGCAAGAGCTCCATTAGATTCAATCATTTCTCTGATGAATTTTTTAAGTTGTTTTTCTGTCAACTTTAAAGATTCCATTCTCCTTTGAGACTTACTGCCACTTGGTCGGCGACCCATGCCTTGACGACGAGGAGACGCTTCAGCCCTAGACAGTTCTTGATCTCTGCCCATCTGATCTTCCATCTCATCCCGGTCCATCTTTTGCAAAGATCTTACAACGTCTGAATTACCAAGATCGTACAGTATATCTTCCATCTCTTCTGCAGTTTTGTTCTCGAGATCATAAACGTCTTTTCTTCCGTGAACATCTTTCGAAGCCATTCGAATCTGATCAGCCAGTTCTTCTTTTCTTTCAAGTTCTGCAACGTATGCATCATCTGCTGCAGCCCTAGGATGCATTTCACGAATAATTCTTCTTAGTTGTCTTCTTGTGATTTTCATTGTTACTCCGTTTGGAAGATGTTTATAATTATAAAAGAAAAAAACAATTATAAATTAGTTCTATCCTAAAATTTCAAAATTATTGTTTTTTTCTACAAGATTCATTATCTTATTGCTTTTCCTAAGTTCTTCCCAGAATTCATAAGAAACGTTTTTGATGTTTCTATTTTCTCCGAAGTGTCTTTCTAACCACCTTTGACGATTCCAACCTTCTAGCCAGTTAGTTGGCATTAAAACGTATACAATATCATCAGTTTGAATAAAAAAGCAACTCTTCACTAAACAATCACCTCGCAGTTAAAAAAGTACCACCAAACAATATCACTCGGCACTTTCATAGAAATCAAGCCAGACCAATAAAGATCATTATATTCTAGAATACCAGCGCATGTAAGCATTTTTTATTCTTTTTGATAATCCTTAATCCCAGAACCATACCATCTCCTGTTAAAGCCTCTGACATCATAATGGGTGAAGTGAGTATATAAGCCAACACCACCTTTTTTCATTTTACCCTCTTTTATCAGGTGTACAATAGCTTCTTTAACTTCATCTGGGGTCATGTCTTTAACAATCAAATCCCCAGCTTTTGCTAAGAGATGCTGACTTCTTCTAGCTCCATCAATCTTTTTGTTATAGGCCAGAGATCTATATCCGGATATTACGGTTATTGGTTTTTGAATATACTCTCTTAAAACTTGCAAATTTTCTGCAAGCTCTTTTACATTATCCATATATTCTTCAGGTACATCTGACCCGTCTCTGCATCTAAACTCATGTAAAGAAAAATTTTCTGTTAATTTCATTTTAGTCTCCTAGTAATTTGGATAACTTAACTATGTTATCTCCAACTAGTTTGTGAGACCATCGAGGTTTTTTCATAACGTGCAGTTCTAAATTCTCAACAGGCCCTTGAAACTCTCCCATAAACTGAGTTGCTCTTCTCCACGGCGTATCTCCTTTTGCTACAAAGACTTTGACAAGTATGTTTCTGTGATCTTTTAAGCATCCATCCCATGCATTTTTAAGCCATAAACCATAAGAAGAGTCTGACCAAACTACCATGGAAGGATTAAGGGTGCAAAGATCTCCAGTAATCCCCAACCGCTTAATAGTGCTACCGCCAGCAGAATGACCAACAATTCTATAATCAATTTTTCCAATTCTTTTTGCTGTTGAGGAGTCATGCTTATTTCCTTTAGCCGCATGAATATATAGGACTTCTTTGACAGATTCAACAAACTTCATGAAACCTCCTGGCTTTTGCCAAAGAAGACTATTCCTTTTCGTGGGTGTTGATGTGTGTACAGACCACGGCATCTCTGGAATAATTAACACAAAATTTCTTGAACTCGTCAGAGGAGAGAGTTGCTTAAGAGTTCTGTTCTCGAATGTCCGCTTTGGAACGTAACCGTAATGACCATGAAACCAAATAACCGTCGTAAAATCTTGAGTTAAGTCAGTTGTATTTGGAATCCATATAATTACATCCCTATGACCCATTCGGTGTAGCTTGTCTTTTCCACCAAGCTTCTTCTTAATGTAGGTTGTAGAACTAACTTTACTAACTCTGTCTAAAGAACCAACCCACTCTTTAACAGTTTTCTTATTGACGCCCTTATCCCAGTGTACAGTATGTACAATAGACTGAGAATAAGCTAATGAAGTAGACAAAACTATCCACAACAACAACACAAAATACTTCATTTGCTTTTCCTTTCTTGTTAATCTCTAAACTTATGATCCACCCAGCATTTTCCGTAGTACATCATCCCTAGCCATGCGGAGAACAAAGCTCCGTCAACCCACGTTAAACTATTCCAAGTTTCTAAAACATTCATCTACATTCTCCTAAAGTGGTCGGGGTGAGAGGATTTGAACCTCCGACCCTCTGGTCCCAAACCAGATGCGCTACCAGGCTGCGCTACACCCCGATAAAATGGAGCGGGTGATCGGGATCGAACCGACAACATTCAGCTTGGAAGGCTGACGCTCTACCAATTGAGCTACACCCGCTCATGATCTAATTCTAATATTGATTGATTATTTGTACAAAATATTTTAAGATAAGCTTTTAGTAGCTGGGGAGGGACTCGAACCCTCAATCCTTGCGGCGGCAGATTTTAAGTCTGCTGTGTATACCAATTCCACCACCCAGCCTAAAAAATAGCACCCCGGACAGGATTCGAACCTGTGACCCACGGCTTAGAAGGCCGTTGCTCTATCCAGCTGAGCTACCGGGGCATAGACCGGTTTTTTAAGGGACCGGTAAAACCCTTTGAGCTATTCGGCTCCGGCGTCGCCGCCAGCTCCAGCAGCTTCTTCTGTTTCTTCAACAGCTTCACCACCAGCACCAGCATCGGCTTCTTCCTCAACAGCTTCGCCAGCTGATCCACCAGCAGCTTCTTCGCTACCAGCATCGGAACCACCAGCGCCACCTGTAGCTTCTTCTGTTTCTTCAACAGATTCGCCACCAGCACCACCAGCTGCTTCGACTTCTTCTTCAACAGTTTCACCGCCGGCACCGCCAGCTGCTTCTTCTGCGTCAGATACCATCTCCGCTCCTGCGTCAGCGGGTGCAACCTCGCTACCTGCATCTGCAGTCATTTCAACAGCACCGTCTGTCGCATCGTCACAGTCGTCATCACAACCTGCAAAAACAATTGCAGACCCCAATGCTAACGTGATTAAAAATAATAGTTCTCTCATATTACTATCCTCCTTTCATTAAATTTTGCCTAGCTTCCTAGGACTTCTAAAATAATCTTTTTGTTAAAAGATCCTCTTTCTTCTCTCTTATAATAAGCGTGATTTACTACGCTTGTGAAATCAATTTTCCAGTGATTTAAAATAGCAAGAAAAACTTCGTACATGTCAGCAGCTTCTTCAACTGATGGTTTTTCAAAGAATTCTCTGCTTTCTTCTTTCAACTTTTCAAACAGAAATTCTTTCATTTCTTCTGATTTTGCTATTCTCGTTTTACAAGCCTTTCCTGATTCTGAAATTATCTCTGGTATTTTGTTTCGAACTAGCTTAGGAAGCTTACTCATCGGTGATTCTTTCGCCACCAGTCAAAAGCTACAGAACCTACAAAGATAGCTAAACCTAACGTCGCTACATCAACTATAAATTCAATCATCTTTTTCCTCCCTTGGCAAATAATTTACATTAGCTCTAGTAAAAATGATAACTGCTGAAATAATCATAAGAACAATAACCATATCACCTAAAGAATCTAAACTCACAAAAAACTCCATAAAGTGGGCCACCCCGGACTCGAACCGGGAACCAGCGGATTAAAAGTCCGATGCGCTACCAATTGCGCCAGTAGCCCTTAATAATCTGATTCTTCTATAAAACCTGTAAGCATATCATAAACGAAGTGAGCAAAAAGTACAGTAAAAAATGTTCCCCAAAAACCCATTTCAATCTCCAAAAAATGGAGCTGGTGATAGGACTTGAACCTACAACCTGCTGATTACAAATCAGCTGCTCTACCAATTGAGCTACACCAGCGTTGCGCTCCCGACAGGACTCGAACCTGTGACACCAGCTTTAGGAAAGCTGTGCTCTATCCACCTGAGCTACGGGAGCTTTTTCCTAAATTACGCACTCACGATAAAAAGCACGACAAACAGTTTGAAAATAAGCAGTACTACCTTCTAGATCTGAGTACATAGTATACAACACTTTGTGATCCTCAGCCTTTTCAGCTTCGTTAGCTTTACTCCAAACATCATCGACCATAGTATAAGCAAATTCCCTCAGCTCTTCAGGCAAAGTATGAAACATCTTGTCTAGTCTATTGTTACGAATGCAGTTCATGATGTACTTATAGCTTAGTTTAGACTTTACCATTTGGCCAATGTAATCAATGTACTTAAACTTAATAAGTTGTCCATTGAAATCCATAACCCAACCTTCATTGTTGTGAACAGAACGATCATTGATTTCTTCAATCATTTGATCAAGTGTCATCATACGAGCGTTTGGTAAAGTAAACAAATCCGGATTATCACTAACAAGCATTTCAACATGACGAAGCGGTAGCTTTACTCCATTTTTAGTGTATGCTGCTAATAGATACAAAGTCTCTTTTCCTTCATAATCGACGTGAACTTCCGTGTTTGGAGTTACTAGTTCTACCACTACCGAAAGTAGATCACCACCAATAGAATTATTCATTCGAATGAAGTCTTCTGAAGAAAACATAGACAATGCTTCTACAGAACTAGCTGTTCCAAATTTACCACGAGTGGAAGCACACAGCTCGTCGTTGTGAATAAAATACTCGATCATGTGGCCATCAGCTTTTTCACGAGCAACAAATTCATCTTGACCATACTTTTCTCTAAGGGCTTCATAAGTGTTTTCTGGAAGCTCGTTAGCATTGAAAAACTTTTCGAAACCGCGAGAAACAAGAGTTGGAACTTCGGTAGTAAAATCATAGATAAGACCTCGCATTTGCCTCAGCGGCTGCGACCAGCCATCTACAATGTCATGAAGTTCATTATGAGCTTGACCAGTGTAGTTTAGCAGAATAAGACCACGTTCTTCATCGATATCGAACCCAAGTAGAGTTCCTGGATTCTCAAAATCAGTGTTCTCTAACTCCAAGAGAGACTTAAGTTCTGATGCATGCTGCTTTTTAAAGCTAGCCCACTTCTCCTTTTTATCTTGTTGGGTGCGAATTTCGCTTGTGATTAGTTTAATGATACGGGCGATGTTACTATGCATGGTTTCCTCCATGTTGTTGGTTATAGTTTATTATAACAAATATTGATTAATTTTGCACGAATGAATATGATTTTTGTATAAAATCTGAAATTGGTAAAAGACGAGCTGGCATAATAAAAGCTAACTCTGAAACTGGGATAAAAGACCATTTATCATTTTCTGGTTTTCCTAATTCTGGATTAATAGGTAAAAATGGATCTAAATCTGAAATTCTTTTTGCTACGAAGTAAGTAGCAGTTTTCTTCTTTTTGCCGGAACCGTAGGTGACAGGTGGAGCCATCTCTCCAGTTAAAAGATAATCGACTCCACTCTTGAGAGTAGTTTCTTCTTCGACTTCTCTTATAGCTGCTTCGAGATGGCTCTCACCCGCTTCTAGTTGACCCTTTGGAAAGTCCCAAGTACCATAAACTCCAACGCAGAGAGCTTTGGTCTCAGGGAACTTATCATCAATTATGATAATACCAGCTGATTGAATCATTTCTTTTCCTGAAAGGGTAAGAGAGCTAACCTAGAGTGTAAACTCATCCACCTCTCTCCTCCCGGACGCTTCCACATAATTTGATATCTATCATTTCTATGATCAGCATATTGAATGACACCAACTGTACGATCGCTGCCATCTTTCAGCTTGACTTTCCGACCTTTTCCATAATACTTGCTGTGATTACTCATTTCGAGTTTCCTTCCAACTTTCTATTATATTATATCATAGGCAGAAAAGAATTACATGAGTTCAGGAACTTTCTTTTACTTTTTTAAAATAAATTGAAACTAATTTTCCGCTTGGGGCAGAGACTTCATAGCTGTAATCAAAATCATTAGAATCAGAAATTCTATAGAATTCTTCTGATATTCTTTCTTTTCCAACTGATTTAGTTTTATGATCTTTGTGATAAAGCCTTATGTCTTTCTCTATTTTTCTGTAAAGCCCTGATTCAGAATCTTTCGAAAAAGATATAGATACGCTGTTAGATGTATTGTCACCCTTTCGGTGTGCTACACATTTTGCCATTTTTACTCCTGTAATCTTCAATTGCTGCTCTTATAGCATCCTCAGCTAATACCGAGCAATGAATTTTAACCGGTGGTAAACTTAAATGTTTAACTATTTCTGTATTTTTGATTTCAAGAGCTTGTTCTATTGTTCTTCCTTTTACCCACTCTGTAACTAGAGAAGATGATGCTATAGCAGATCCACATCCGTATGTTTTAAATTTAGCATCGACAATTTTATCGTTATCATCAACTTTGATTTGCAACCTCATTACGTCTCCGCACGCTGGAGCTCCCACTAAACCAGTTCCCACGTCGGCATCATCTTTTTTTAGAGTGCCGACGTTTCTTGGGTTTTCATAATGATCGATTACTTCTTTTGAATAAGACATAATATTAACTATTCTGCGAATTATCCTCGAACTCAGCATCAACTATATTATCTTCATCTTCTCCAGGCGGATGACTTTCTGGACTAGAACTTTCAGAAGCAGGCTGAGCTGCTTGTTGCTCCATTGCACTTTGATACATTTTAGCAATTGCTGTTTGCATGTTGCTCTCAAACTCTCCAATCATTTCAGCGATCTGATCATGCTCTTCATCCTTTAAAAGGGTTTTTGCATTTTCAATTTGGCCGCTCAAATTTTCAAGTTCATCGCTATCTACCTTATCGCCATGCTCTTTTACAGTTTTTTCTGCCTGAAAAATTAAGTTTTCAAGCTTGTTAGAGTTATCGATGTTTCTTCTCTTTTCTTGGTCTTTTTCTCGATTAGCTTCAGCTTCTTTGACCATTCTGTCGATTTCAGAATCAGAAAGAGATCCACCGCTTTCAATAACGACACTCTGCTCTTTTCCTGTCATTTTATCTTTTGCTGAAACGTTAACAATACCGTTGGCATCAATGTCAAAAGTAACTTCAACCTGAGGAACACCTCGAGGAGCTGGAGGAATATCACCTAACTTAAATTTACCTAGAGTCTTATTATCATTTGCAAATTCTCTTTCTCCTTGCAGAACATGAATATCTACAGCACTCTGATTATCAGCTGCCGTACTGAATGTTTCCGATTTCTTACAAGGGATAGTAGTGTTACGATCAATCAACCTAGTCATAACTCCACCGAGAGTTTCAATTCCTAAAGAAAGTGGAGTGACATCTAAAAGTAGAATGTCGTTAACTTCTCCGCTAAATACGCCACCTTGAACAGCAGCTCCTAATGAAACTACTTCATCTGGATTTACTGAAGAATTGCAACTCTTTCCAAAAAAATCTTCCACTGTCTTTCTTACGACTGGAATCCTCGTAGATCCTCCAACTAAGATTACTTCGTCTATCTGGTTAGCTGATAACCCTGCATCACTTAGGGCAGATTTGACAGGTCTCATAGATTTAGTAACTAAGCTGTCTATCATTTGTTCAAACTTAGCTCTTGACAAACTTAAGTTAAGGTGTTTAGGTCCTGACGCGTCTGCAGTTAAGAAAGGTAGATTAATGTCAGTAGATTGTGTACTTGATAATTCAATCTTAGCTTTTTCAGCAGCTTCTTTCAACCTTTGCATGACCATAGAATCGTTAGAGATATCGACACCAGAATCTTTCTTGAACTCAGCGACGATGTGGTCAATCAAAACATTATCAAAGTCATCACCGCCAAGATGAGTATCACCGCCCGTACTAAGGACTTCGACAACTCCAGAATCAATTTCGAGGATTGATATATCAAAAGTACCACCACCCAAATCATAGACTGCAATTTTTTGTTCACCCTTTTTATCCATACCATAAGCCAAGGCAGCAGCGGTAGGTTCATTGATAATCCTTTTAACATCTAAGCCTGCAATCTTACCTGCATCTCGTGTTGCTTGTCGCTGCGCATCATTAAAATATGCTGGGACGGTAATCACTGCTTCGGTGACATCTTCACCAAGGTATCTTTCTGCTGCTTCTTTGAGTTTAGTAAGAACTTGCGCGCTGATTTCTTGAGGAGAGTAATTTTTATCACCTACTTGAATCCGACAAGACCCATCTTTAGAAGAAGAAACATCAAAAGGAACTCTTTCAATTTCCTTCTTCATATCGTTAATTTTCATACCAATAAATCTCTTAGCAGAAAAAATAGTCTTCTTAGGATTAGTAACTGCCTGCCTTCTCGCAGTTTGACCGACTAGCCTTTCGCCTTTATCAGTAAAAGCAACGACAGAGGGCGTCGTCCTAGCGCCCTCTTCGTTTGTAATAACTTCAGGGTCGCCGCCTGAAATAACGGCAACGCATGAGTTAGTTGTTCCTAAATCAATTCCGATTACTTTTGACATTTTATCTCCAATTATTTGACTTCAATCTTTCTTGTCTTGTTAATATTAACATCATCAACAGGGATGTTCACGTTAAGAATTCCTGCTTGATATTCTGCTGTAATGTTTTCAATGTTTGTAGCCTCTGGAAGAGACCAAGAACGAGAAAACTTGTTATAAGAATATTCTTGTCTAACAGAATTTTCATTTTTTAAGTTATTTTCTGAAGAGATTGTTAGAACGTTATCAAGAACTTCAATGCTAAAATCACCTCTAGATAAGCCAGGCGCTGCTACTGAAACTTGATATCCTTCTTTATCTTTCGAAATATTAGCGCGCGGATTAATTTGATTGCTAGTTGCAGAATACCTACGAGTTTTCGCAGGCTGAACTAAACTGCTAAAAGCGTTATCAAAATCACTAAAAAAACTATCACGAATTGTTGGGTAAAACATGTTTTTCTCCTTTATTTACGTTGCATGTTTCTATCAGCTTTATTGCCGATGTATAGAAGATAAACACCGTTTTTGAGACGAACACCCCTAAAGTGCATTTTTTTTAAAAAAAAATATACTTACTAATGATTTCAATTATTTATGTGAAAGTTTTTTTTGCTTTTTATGAGGTTAGCTTTTTTCAAAACTTTCCGGCTGTATCTCATGCCACCCTTAGATGGCCGTTTACCAGAACAGCGAAACCCAGCATTATAAGAACATAAGGCTCTCTTGAAGACTTCTGCACCTGATCTTTTTTCTTTAGTTTTAGCAGCTTGGTTTTTTTTGTGATGGTAATCAATCCACCACCTTAGTATTTTTGCACCGGCGTCTATAGATTCAAGTGGGTTTCTTTTAAGATAATCGCATGAATATTTTCTAGTAATCTTGCCAGTATATTTTGGCATGATTTGAGTCAATCCACATGCGCCGGCTGAACTTACTACATTTTTGTGAAAGCTGCTTTCTACAAAGATCAAACCAATCATAACTTCCGGATCAATTCGATACTTCTCAGAGCTCTTAATTATTTGTGGCATGTATTCACATGCCTTTTCAGTTCTATAATTAGACATCCCTAAAACAGGCATGGCTGCGCATAATGCAAACACTAATTCATTCATCAATTATCCCAAAAATCTGGTTCTTCTACAGAAACTGTATCGAATTGTTCTACAACTTTTTTCTTTTTTCTATTTGAGATAACTTTTTCAATTATCCGGATGATATCGCAATTTGCGAAAGTCACATCCCCGAGATCTTCTTTGATTAATTTTAGCGTTTGATCGCTTACGCTGTTTAGAATTTGAAGTACGTGATGTCCACGGACTACAGTTGGATCCCATTCACTCATAACATAATACTATATAGATTAAACTAAAAGTTTACAAAATTAATCAGCATCTCCGTAAAGAGAAGGATCACACCATGGGTAATCATAGTCGTCGTAACTATCACAGCTATCATATCCCTGATCTACGTAACTATTGCTTTGCGGCTTATCGATTATTGTAAGAATTTTTTTCCTTCTAGAAAGAACAGGTATTTTCTTTGTATCTTTAGAATGTTTTTTATCGTGCTTTTCGCAAATCGATATCGCCATGGTCAAAATAGCAGAAGGATCACCGCCTTGGTAAACTCTTAGCTTACTTCCGTCAGAGAGAGTCAAGACTGGATCCATGTTCTTAAGTTTTGGATGAGTAACTAAACCCGCTGCTGTAACTTTGCAAAGCGGTGCATAGCCAGAATTTTTTGAATTTGGGACTAAGAATTTACCCTCGCTGTCTGGAGTAAGTTTTACCCTTTGACTATTAGAGTAAACTGATATTGACACTAAATCAACCATCGCTTTCCTTAGGTTTTTCTTTAGCTACGGAGGAGTAGTTATCCTTATACCACCCAGCGCCTTTAAGAGAAAAAGAAGACTTGCAAATCAATTTATCTGCTAGATTAGAACCACAATGGGGGCATATGACATCTCCCTTGTCTGACATTTTTCTAATTAAAGTAAATTCATTTTCGCAAGAATTACATCTAAATTTATAAATCGGCATTTTTTCTCCTATATGTTTAAGTCTTGAAGCATTAAATTTAGCTTTTTAATAAATTTGGTATGCTTCTTAGTCCAGCCGCTGAAGTTGCTTCCTTCATGATCTGGATCACCGTGAACTCCTAAGTTTTCATTCCATATAATAACATGAACTAATTCGTGTACAAGGGAAGATGTATAAATATCTGAAGTTTTTATCTCTACCCATATTTTATCTTTACTTAAAGCTAAACCGCTAACCGGAACATTACCTTCTAGATAGTTTCCTTTTGAATCATAAGCAGCTTGAACTTCCCGTGGATACACACTTGACTCTATTTCAAGTCCGAAAAAATAAGACCATATTTTTGACTCTTCTACGTCGAATTCTCGGCTATATTCTAGAACGAATAATTTAATTGCGTAAGCTAAATTCTTTTGATCAAATTTATAGTCAATGCAATTTGTGGTCGATGAAATGATGTTAGGCAAATTTGGAACTTTTTCAACAAACTTGTTATTTAGACAATTGAAATCTGATACGCTATCTTTGTTTACGTCTACCTTGTTTAGACAACCAACGGGCGCTAAAATAACAGATAGAAAAGCAAGAAATGAAATTATTCTCGGCATGTGTATAAATATGCAGAATTTCGTTTTGTATCATAAGTTAAGCTTAACTTATTTCTAATTTACTTGTCTTCGATAGAGAGGATGAAATTATTTTAAACTATGTTAATCACGCCATTCATATTAGAGTGAATTGAACAATTGTAATGTAGTGTGCTAGGAGCTGACATCGGTACTTTGAATACTAGATTTCCAGAATCAGCACCATTATTTGTGACCCCTGTAGTGTATTGATTACTAGTTCCAGTGCTGTTGGAGGTTTTTATATAAAAAGGGTGGCCACCGACATTTAACGCGAAAGTGTAAATTTCTCCTCTCCTTAAATAGAGGGTGGGATTATTAGCGGAAGAAGGAAACCAGATGTTTCCTGAATCAGCAAAAATATATATGCCTGATCCGGCTGTAATATTGAATTTGTGATTAATAGCTTTTCCGTTCATATCTAGATCACCGCCAAGCTGCGGCGTTGTATCTTCTACGACGTTGCTAATACCAGCAGAAATAGTTGACCAGCTAGTGTTTCCGCTACCATCAGATATCAATGCTTGACCATTGCTTCCATTGGAGTTTGGTAAAGTAAAGTTAACATCTCCACCGAATCCTGCATGAGCTGGGGCTTTGATTGTTACTTTATGAGCATTATTCTCGCAATATAAATCAACCTTTGCTGGAGATCCTGTTCCCGTCGACACGGAAACAATGCCATCTTGGATAGCGACAGATCCAGCACCATCGAAGGATGTAACTCCAAAGGCACTACCGTTGTTTGTTTGTACTGTTGAGTTACCCTGGTTTGTAGAAAGGCTAACATCAGCATTGCTAGCTGTAGCGGTAATTTGAATTGGCAAATTGTTTATTACATTAGCCATGGCTGTCGCGGCTTCTGCATTTGTAAGAGAACTATCACTATCTTGCTCTTTACCGTATACCGCTCTTTGAGTGTAATAAACGTCAGTATTTGTTGGGGCTGAGAAGTTAGAACTTGCATCTATATTAAAACTACTGTGCAAGTCACTGTAGATTTTGATTGGAGGTGCGCTGAGCGTGGCCCATGTCTTTCCAGCTGGTTTATGAATTTTCATATTAATAGGATGCCCAGAGCTCTCAGCGGTGTCTGATATTATCATCAAAGCATCAACGCTGAGTATACCAAAGCCTGGCGAAGTTCCCATATAGTTAGAGTTTGAAACAGCCCCTAGATCACTAGTTGCGAACCCTGTATCGTGAAGAATATTTACACTCTCAAACTTAATCTCTCCTCTTGTTATAGCATCATATATACAAACAGCGATGTTCCACAAAAGCTCTTCACCGCTGTCTTGCATTCCAGTTTCAATTCCAACAGAGTAGAATAAAGAAGTATCTCTTCGACAGCCTCCACTCCCAGCTGGATCTACATTTGGTCGACCAGGAACAGCGAAAGAGTTACTAGGATCTACATCACCTTGAACTGGTATTATCGTTAACGTTGTTCCTTCGTAGTCCCTAAACTGTAATCTTATCGATTCGCTACCTGCTGTTGACCAATGCGTATGCCATTTATTACTACTAAGGTTAGATGCATGAAAGTGATCTGGGTGAATGTTGAAAATCAACCTTGATTTAAGTGGCGTACCAGAAATTGATGTGACGTTTATCGGAACGCTGTTTGATTTTGTTGTCAGCGCGCCGTCAGAATTTATGAACTCTAGAACAACTTCACTAAAATCAGTCCCTAATCCGTCGTTCAAAGTTATTGTTGTGCCATTGGCAGCAATAGTAGCTGCTAAAGTAGGGCTGGCGTCAATTGATAATGTACCAGCGGCAGATCCTCCAATAGTGACAGATTCAAAGCTTCTTGTTCCAGCACCAAAAAGAGTTTTAATTTGAGTAAGAGTGCTCTTTTTAGAGTTATCGCTATCGCTTGCATCTGACACCGCTATTGAATCGCTCAAATCTGGAGTGACTGCGGTTAAATCATTAACATCTAAGTTTATGGTTGCGTCACCAGAAGTAGCTCCACCAGATAAACCAGAACCAGCAACTACCGATGTTATGTCTCCTCCGCCTCCAGCAGTAGAGTTTATTGTTACAACGCCAACAGATTCTGCCAAAGTAACATTTGTACCTGCTTTGAGAACTAGGGTTTCGTTAGATTCTAGTGTGTTATCAGTTGATCCGTTTCCATCAGTATCTACACCTACTGCTCTGACAGTATTTGCATCTACAAGAGTTTTAAGCTGAGTCAATGTTATTTTCTTTGTTACGTTATCAGTCGCATCTGATATTGCTATTGAATCAGCTAAAGCTCCACCACCGCTTTCTGCTGTCAGAGTATTTACATCTAATGTCAACTCTGTTGAGCTTATCGACAAACCTCCAGAAGATTTTAGATCTAAACTAAAAGTAGTAGAAGTCAAATCTAGTCCATCGCCGGCTGAGTAAGTAGTATTTGTGTCGACTAAATTTTTAAGCTGAGTTAGAGTTATTTTCTTCGAGTTATTACTATCACTATCGTCAGCTATAGCTATAGAGTCAGATAAATTGCCTGCGTTCGAGTCTGCTGACAAACTATTTATGTCCAAGTTTATTGTTGCAGAACCAGAGTTAGCTCCGCCAGATAGCCCGGTTCCAGCTACAACCGCGGTTATATCGCCGCCGCCGCCACCACCAACTCCTAAATTTGATGGTTTGATCTTCTTGAGAGATGAATCTGTAGCATCTAATATAAGCAGAAAATCGTTTGAAGAATCTGCTGAACCTACTTCGGCATGCCCTGAAATTGATTCTGCATGTAAATTTTTTGCTCTTATCGATCCAGATGCAACATTTACCGTTTTTACATTCTCGGTTCTAATATGTGTACTTCTTACACTCGTACGTTTAGACATCAACAACTCCTAAAACACATTAATAAGTATTTTATTCGTTGCTTTTATTTTAAATAATTGGCGGAGAGGGTGGGATTCGAACCCACGGTAGCTCTCGCTACGCCGGTTTTCAAGACCGGTACATTCGGCCGCTCTGTCACCTCTCCTAAAATTACCTAACCTAACATACCTTCCAGCTCTTTCTGATCTACGATATTATCAGCATCAGGATGGAACATCATAAAGAAGCAACCGTCGACCATTTTGATTACGTGCAGAGAACCAAATACGTTAGAACCGTCTTTA
>Ga0163179_10001508_pt1 | contig 16528 bp, 13 predicted proteins | sample AtlANTMetagenome_FD_109643 | JGI IMG/M metagenome (GOLD analysis project Ga0163179, IMG submission 109643) | Marine eukaryotic phytoplankton communities from the Atlantic Ocean - Atlantic ANT 2 Metagenome | ecosystem: Environmental > Aquatic > Marine > Oceanic | place: North Atlantic Ocean... | reverse complement strand
CGACAGGCGGCGAGTACTTCGGTGACTTTGTCGTCGCTCTCGTTCATGCCGGTGTGGTTATAGGGGCCGAAGAGGGTGATCTCGAGTTTGGCGGCGCGGAAGCCGATGGAGCGGGCGTGCAGTACCCATTCGACTAGGGAGTCGCGATATTCTTCGAGATTGGTGCCGTTGGGCTGGAGGGAGGCGTACGGCTGGATGGCGTCGCGCGGGGTGCCTCCGAGCAGTTGCCAAGTGGGTTTGTTGGCGGCCTTGCCTCGGATGTCCCACAGGGCCATGTCGATTGCGCCGATGGCGTTGATTACGGCGCCGCGTCGTCCGTTCATGCAACTGCCTACGTACATTTTTTGCCAAAGTCTCTCGGTGTCGAGCGGGTTTTCGCCGATCAGCATTTCCTTGAGGCCAAGGCCCATGGAGTGGGTGCTGGGGGCCTCGATGCAGGCGCGGGCAATCCAAGGATTGACGTCGCTCTCGCCGATGCCGGTGATGCCTTCGTCGGTATGAACGAAGACGACGATGTCGTCTTGTGCGGAGGAGGTGGCGTCGGTGCGGACATCTGGGACGAGTAGGACATGGCACTCGATGTCGGTGATTTTCATTTAGCGCGCCACCGGTAGCATTTTGGGGCTGCGGATGCAATCGGGCATTGGGGCTCGATCGCGCTTTGAAAAGTGTGCCGATGAAGGTTGCGAGAGGGTAACGCTTGGCAAAGAGGAGGGAGTTTTTGGTTAGGTGCGTTGGTTGATAGTCCCATGAAAGAACGTGATTCACTTTGGGCAATACAGTTGGAGGCAATAGGGCAAGTCAAAGATGCCGGAGTTCAATCCTATGCTGAAATAGCCAGATGCTTAAGCGCTAGAGGGGTCCCAACGGCCAGAGGTGGATCTTGGACTGCAACACTTGTTAGAAATCTTACAAAAAAAGTCCCCGCCAGTGAGCATCTGACGAGGACTAACCGTTGATGCGTGGAATTGGCCGCAACCACGCTTATCAGATAGACTGCTTATCGCGGGTGAAATTCAAAATGTCACATTAAAATATGTGTTTTTACCAAGTTGGCAGATTTGATGCTTAGATAAATTTTGTTATATTTATAACATATCTAAAACTTAGATATCAAAAATGGCTCACTTTATTAAATTAACACAAGCTTCAATCAACGGCGAGAACGTTGACGATAACCAAGTTCTCTTCAATTTGGACACTGTCATTTCAGTTGAACCGGTTGGTGACAAGTCAGTGATTCAAACTCGCTGGGGACGCGTCACTGTAAGCGAAGATCTCGACAGTATTTTGGACAAAGCAAATGCTGACAACTCGGAGTCTTCTGCACCTCAATTCGATTCAATCAATCGCATTTCTGAGGGCGCAATTTAATAGAATAATCTCCGCCAGCCGCAGCTGACAGTGCACCACGTTTTAACCTTCAAAGAGGCCTAACCTTCGAAGCCTCAAACTTACTTGCGTCAGAATTTTAATTAAGGATTCTACTGTTCAGATTATTTATTTGCTATAGTTGGCTTTTATTAACATTTGTCGAAGGTTTGATTGCGGCCTGCGATAACTTTGAAACCAAGTCATCCAGTAGTTTGCTTTTACACGACACCCAACCTGCGATGTTCTTCTTCAGTGATGGCGCGTCGGGGTTTGGGGGTGTGTTTTGGCCAGAGTTTTTTGGGGAGGATGGGGTGGATGATGAGGCCGGTTTCGAGGGCGATTGCTTGGATGGCCTTGAGGTAGACCGAGGTGGCGGTGCCGCCGATGTTGAGGAGTTGGAGGAAGTCGCTGCCGGAGGTATTTGCGAGAGGAGTGAAACGCAGTTTTCCCCATCTTTTATTGGAAAATTCGCGTAATTTGCGTTCTACGGTGGAGGCGCAGCCGGTGCTGGCGAAGGTGCAGATAATGTTGTCCCAGTTCATTTGTTTTTAAGGTTTTGTTTTATTTTACGTTGCAGCCGAAAAAAACTTGAATGAGAAACGTCCCGCCCTAAGATGCCGCGTCTGCTGGCTGGCGGGGTAGCCAAGTGGTAAGGCAGGGCTCTGCAAAAGCTTTATCGCCGGTTCGATTCCGGCCCTCGCCTCCATCTCCAGACAAAGCAGAAATCGTTTTGTTGAAAACAGAAGACAAAACCGATTCGCGAACGCTTGTGAAAAAATTCACAAAATAGCTTGCGGCACAGAAACTCTTAAATTAGTGTTTTTTCTTTGATCGATGTCAGAGGTTTTTCCAAGATGGACAAATCGACTTCCGGGGCAAATTTTATTTGCCCTCTTGTTTCTTTTAGGAGGGATTGCAGCTGGGGTAAATTATTACTTTACTCCTAAATATGCACGGGTTGGCTATCAACCCTCCCAACCGGTTCCTTTTTCACATGCAATCCATTCAAATCAGTTAGGGATAGATTGCAGATATTGTCATGACGGAGTCGAAAAATCTTGGTATTCGAATGTACCATCTACTGACACCTGTATAAATTGTCACAGCGAGGTTAAATCGGCTGATCCTAGACTTGAATTAGTTAGACAAAGTTACAAGGAATCAAAGCCGATTGAGTGGGTGCAGATTCATAAAGTTCCAGATTATGTCTATTTTAATCATTCAGCGCACGTTAACAGGGGGGTAAGCTGTGTTGAATGCCACGGGCGGGTTGATTTAATGGAGGAGGTTTATCATGCAAAGTCGTTTAGCATGAGTTTTTGTTTAGACTGTCATCGAGAGATGATGCCAGAAACTCATTTGGTTCAAAAAGATATTTATGGGGATCTTAAGGGTATACATGAAATTGCAAAGGATAATGGAATTACCATTGCACAATTAAAAGAATATAACGGTTATTCCGAAGACATCAAAGAAAAGGAAATTGAAAAACGATTATTACGACCAGGCCAGAAAATAAACATATCCGCTGGTGATCCTAATAAGCGTTTGAGACCGTTAAGTGAAATTACTAATCTATCTTACAATCGATGGGATGATCCTGATTTTATAAACAAAAATTTTGTTGCGCATTGGCATATTAAAACCTCTCAAAACTGTTCTGCGTGTCATAGATGAGCATTACTCAAGAAAATTTAATTGAAAATGAGAATTCCAAATACTGGAGAAGTCTAGATCATAAAGCTGACACTCCCGAATTTCGCGAATTTATTGACAAGGAATTCCCCTCTGGTGTCGATCTTATAGATGATCCTGTATCAAGAAGGAATTTTCTTAAAATTATGTCTGCTTCGTTTGCTTTGGCTGGTCTTGGTGTAACCGGCTGCAGGCGCCCTGAGCACAAAATTTTGCCATTCTCAAAAATGCCTGAATATTATATTCATGGCAAACATCAGCATTTCGCAACATCTATGCCTACGCGGCAAACAGCAGTTCCTTTGCTAGTTAAATCTTATGATGGAAGACCTATTAAAATTGAAGGTAACTCCGAGCATCCAAATAGTAAGGGGGGGACCGATCAATATGCTCAAGCTTCAATTTTAAGTCTTTACGATCCTGATAGAGGTTTAAATTTTAAAATTAGGGAGAACAATGGGCAGCTTAGGGTTATATCAAAGAATGTTGTTTTGGATGAGTTAAATGGTTTAGCTAATCGCAAAACACACATTTTAATGGAGCAAAGTAGCTCTCCATCTAGGCAAAGATTAATTTCGATTCTAAAAGATAAGGGTGTTAATTTTTATGAATATGAACCTGTAGATTTCAGTGTTCACATACAAGCAACTAGTAACGCTTTCGGCTCGCCGGTAAAGCCGCTGTATAAATTTGATAAGGCGAAAATTATTTTATCTCTTGATTGTGACTTTATTGGTAGCGAAGAGTCAGCTTTTGAAAATATTTGCGGGTTTTCATCAGGTCGTAAAGTTAGAGATGATCATACTGAAAATCCTGCTGAAGTAATGAACAGGCTTTATTCGGTTGAGGGATTATTAACACTAACCGGATCAAACGCAGATCACAGACTGCGTGTGCCTACGGGATCTGTTGGTAAAGTTGCAGCACTATTTTTAAAGGAAGTTTTGAATCAGCTTGGTGAAGATAAATACAAGCTAGATGAAAAAATTGATAATTTTATAGGTGATATCCAAAATGATTTTAAAAAATCTCACGCAATTGAAGGCGATGGGGAATCAAATATTAATTATTGGGCAAAGGAGTGTGTTTCAGACCTTTTAAGCTTAAAAAAGAAAGGTAAAAATTCCTTAGTGGTTGCAGGGTACAGACAGCCTAAGGAGGTTCATTTAGTTGCTCTTATTATAAACTATTTATTGGGCAATATAGGGTCAACAATTGTTTTGCAAAAATATGAACCAAATGAATTAGGAACTATTAAAGACTTGGAAGCGAATTTTTCAGAGGGTGATGACCTTGTCGTAATTGGTGGTGACCCTGCATACAATGCTCCTGTTGACATAAAATGGAATAGCATTGTGGGAAAATCCAACAAGTTTATTCGCGTCAGTAATTACAATATTGATCTTACATCCCGTAAAGCTTCAGCTTACATACCTTTAGCTCATTACCTTGAATCATGGGGTGACGCTAGAACTAGCGACGGAACACTCGTACCAGTTCAACCATTAATTGCTCCATTGTTTGGCGGTGTAACCGAATTAGAAGTTTTGGCACGCATTGCTGGACTTGAGGAAGTCGATCCATACAAAATAACAAGAAACACCTTTGAAGTATTAGCTGGATCAGGTGAGGTGAATTGGGAAAAGTTTCTACATGACGGATATCTAAAAGATAGTTCATTTCAAGAAATTTCTTTAACTTTTGATGAGTCAATTATTAAATCTGATACGCTTTTTATTGAAGATAACAAATACATCAAACCTGAAAAAAACAAATATGAGGTCAATTTTTACAGGGATCATAATATGGATGATGGCCGATGGGCCAACAACGGCTGGCTATTAGAGACGCCAGACCCTTTAACTAGGATTTCCTGGGACAATGTTATATTAGTTAGTTTACAGACTGCCATTGAATTATTGGGTGAAGATTCAGCTCAAGAACTATTGGATTTTGAAGAAGTCAATGGTATTGAGTTCGACAAAAAGTCAATGAGCCTTCCTGGAAGATTTGGTTTTCATCCTGAGTCTGGTCGTTTCTTTCAAAAAGTATATAAATTAGAAGTTGGGGGGCGAAGTATAGATGGGCCTATTTGGCTTATGCCTGGGATGGCAGACAATGTGATTGGAGTCTCTTTAGGATATGGTCGGGGGATTGGTAGGGTTGGTGGCAAAGCTGGTTTTTCTAGCTATAAAATTCGAACTTCAGACAGCCAATATATAGCATCTGAAGCGACTTTAGAGGTTTTAGAAAATAAAAAGTACGAAATTGCTTGCGTTCAAGAGCAGGGTATAATGGATGGCAGACCTGTCATTAGGGAAGCAAATGCTGAAGATTTTCAATCTCATAAGGATTTTGTAAGACACTTTGATTTAGATAGTGAGTCTCACACTAAGCACATTGCAATGGGTGGAGATCGTTACTCTTGGGAAGAGGATCAGTCTGAGACCATACCAAAGTCACAATATGTGAAGGGCAGTTTCCCGGATGTATTAGGATCAAACAACGCTCCATCCACTATGGATGAGGATAGGCAGCAATGGGGTATGGTTATAGATTTAAGCACTTGTGTTGGATGTAATGCTTGTGTGATTGCTTGCCAGAGTGAAAATAATGTCCCGATCGTTGGAAAGGATCAAGTTGCCATGGGGCGTGATATGTCGTGGCAAAGAATAGATAGATATTTTTCAGGTGATGAACACAATCCTCAAGTCAACTTTCAAGGTGTAAGTTGTCAACATTGTGAAGACGCTCCCTGTGAGAGCGTTTGTCCAGTTAACGCAACTGTTCACGATCAAGAAGGATTGAATTTAATGGCATACAATCGTTGTATCGGTACACGTTACTGTTCAAACAACTGCCCTTATAAAGTTAGGCGTTTCAATTATTACGATTACAACAAAAGACCATTAGGTAATGATGACGGGGAGTATTCGCCTGGTACTTTTTTTAATGACGATAATCATTTAGACAATAGCCCGCTTCATCCTAGTAATAAAAGTTCCAATGGTGAATGGGAATTAATAAGGTGGTACAAGGATTCATCAAGGGGGAGCGTTCCGGGTTTAGATGATGGCAAGAAAAATTTAATTTATGCTGGTGAAGATGATGAAAAGATTAAAATTAAAGACAACGAATTTGATCCAGAATGGGATATTGTTAAATTGTCAAAGAATCCAGACGTGACAGTAAGAATGCGAGGCGTAATGGAAAAATGCACATACTGCATTCAGAGAATTCAACAAGCGAAGATAAATCAGAAAGTTAAAGTCAGAGACACTGTTGAAAACCTAAAAACAAAAGAAGAAAAAATAGCTGCCCTAAATGTTCCAGACGGCACCATAGTACCTGCTTGTCAGCAAGTTTGCCCAGCCGACGGTGTAGCATTTGGGGACATATCTGATCCTGAAAGCGAGGTTTATAGATTAAGAAGACAAAATAGAAATTATTCCCTTCTTGGATTTCTAGACACGAGACCTAGAACCACATATCTGGCGAAATTACGAAATCCTAACTCAAAAATGCCCGATTATTTTGACATTCCAAATTCGGTTGAGGAGTATAATAAAATAAATCATGGTAGCGTATTTAAAGATCATTAATTCTAAACTACTTCCATGTCGCACAGTACAGTTCCATCCTCAATAAAAGTCTCACCTCCTCCAGTCGAGTTGGAGCGAGCTCCTCTAGTTGAGAACAATAGGTCTTTAGGTTGGATATCTGATACGGTTGCAAACATTATAGAGCAAAAAACACCCTTATGGTGGAAGGTGCTTTTTGCAGTAAGTTCCACTACTGCTATTTTAGTGCCTGTCGGTCTAATTTATCTAGTAACTACTGGGGTTGGAGTTTGGGGCTTAAACAACCCTGTCGCTTGGGGGTGGGCAATTGTTAACTTTGTATGGTGGATAGGTATAGGACATGCTGGTACTCTTATTTCAGCCATTTTATGCTTACTAAGACAAAAATGGAGGACTTCAATCAACAGGGCTTCTGAAGCCATGACTATTTTTGCGGTAATGTGTGCAGGAATATTCCCCGCTGTTCATGTTGGAAGAGTATGGTTTGCATGGTGGCTTTTCCCAATTCCTAATGCTAACGCCATATGGCCTCAATTTAGATCGCCGCTACTTTGGGATGTTTTTGCAGTTTCAACATACTTTACAGTTTCTCTTTTGTTTTGGTACATGGGTTTAATTCCTGATCTTGCAACTATGCGCGATCGTTTCAGAAAAAATGCTTCTAAGTTGGTCAAACCTTTTTCTAAGATAACGAACAAATTAGCTCAATTTATGTACGGGCTATTCTCAGTCGGCTGGACTGGATCTAATAGACATTGGAGGAATTATGAGAAAGCGTATTTGCTATTGGCAGGCCTATCAACGCCCTTAGTTCTTTCTGTTCATTCGATTGTTTCATTTGACTTTGCAGTGTCACAGTTACCTGGTTGGCACACTACGATTTTTCCTCCATATTTTGTAGCAGGAGCCGTTTTTGGTGGATTCGCCATGGTAATGACCTTAATGATTCCATTGGTTTCCTTATACAAGGGTCTCGAAGAGCTGATAACGATTAGGCATTTAGAAGTCATGTCTAAAATAATATTAGTGACTGGTTCAATTGTTGGATATGCTTACGGGATGGAATTTTTTATAGCTTACTATGGTGGCAATCCATACGAGTTGTATGCATTTAAAAACAGGGCTTTTGGAGATTATGCATGGTCATACTGGTGGATGATAAGTTGTAACGTAATCTCGCCACAATTTTTCTGGTTCAAATGGTGTAGGACTAATCCATGGTTTATTTGGATAGTTTGTGGATTTGTTAACATAGGGATGTGGATGGAACGTTTTGTTATTGTAGTTACATCATTGCATAATGATTTTATGCCAGCAAATTGGGGTTATTATTCTCCGACATGGGTGGATATGATGACTTATTTTGGAACCTTTGGTTTCTTTATGACACTTTTTCTTTTATTCGTTAGATTTTTGCCCCTTATAGCAATAGCAGAGTTGAAGGGTGTTACTCCGCAAGCCGATCCTCATCATCCATTAGGAGGTGCTAAGCACTGATGAATTCAATTGATGAATACAAAATTCCTTATGGAATTATGGCAGAATTTGAAAATGCTGCAGATACAATGCATGCAGCTGAGAAAATACGGGATGAAGGATACACAATTTGGGATGTACATTCGCCATTTCCGGTTCACGGAATGGATGATGCTATGGGTTTAGGGAATTCTAATGTAGGTTGGTTTACATTCTTTGGTGGTTTATTGGGATTTACTGGAGGAATGATCATGATTTGGTATATGAATTCATTTGATTACGATATACCAGTAGGTGGCAAACCTAATTTTAGTCCTTTGGGAAACTTTCCTGTGGCTTATGAATTAACAATTCTTTTAGGTGCTTTTGGAACTTTGTTTGGTATGTTCTTCCTTAATAAACTACCCCGGCATCACAATCCTTTATTAAAAAATCTTCGTTTTGCGGATGCAACACATGACAAATTCTATATAGTTATTGAAGCAGAAGATCCTAAATACGAAGAGGAAAATTTGAGGTCATTATTTAAAGATTTAGACTCAAATTATATTGAGGTAGTAAACGAGTAATGAGATATTTTTTAATCAGCATTTCTATTATTGCATCAGTAATTTTTTGTATTGCCGGTTCAAGGGGTGAATTATCTCGAAATAGACCGATAGAAATTTTTCCTGATATGGACAGGCAGCCAAAAGTCAGACCGCAAGCACCAAATTTATTTGATGAAATTCTGGGCGGCGGAGAAGTCGGGGGGGATGGTAGAGGGTCTAGGTTATTCGTTAATAAAACTATAGCAAGAGGAGTGCCCTTTGATAAATCTCCAAAAAATACTGGTCGTGAGAAAGACTCTGAAGATTGGATCGATATCAATCCAATTGAAGTAAATATTGATACACTTAAACGTGGCAGGGAGCGTTATGATATTTATTGTACACCTTGTCATGGAAAGGCTGGAGATGGTAACGGTATTACTGCTCAGTATAATTTAGTCGCTGCTAGTCTGCACCAACAACGTCTTATTCAGATAGGTGATGGATATATTTTTGATGTTCTAAAAAATGGCTACAATTTTACTACTAACGCATTGGGAATAGCGTCATATCGAATGCCGGCATATGATACAAAAATGTCTAATGAAGATCTGTGGCACATTGTAAGTTATATCAGGGCACTTCAATACAGCCAATTTGGAGAAAAAAAATAAATATTTAACTGTAATAGAATATGTTTGAAAGATTAAAATCTATAATAGGCGTTTATCCTGTTACAATAGGAAAAATTCCTACTTATTTTTTAATACTTGGCATAATAATTTCGATTGCCGGAATAATTGTTAACCACGTGCACTTTATGCATTCTTGGCTCGTCTCTTTTATGTTTTATTTAAGCATATGCTTGGGAGCTTTTTTCTTAGTTTTGCTTCATTATTTACTCGATTCACAGTGGATTGTACCAATACGCAGATTGGCAGAGCATTTGGCGTGTTTGCTGCCATTTATGTTTATACTTTTCCTGCCAATTGCATTTTGGTCTTTATCTCAATATGAGTTTGAAGTTCACCCAGATGCTGAAGGGCATATTAGTAAACAAAATACGAAACTAGAAAACGCCGAAAACAAAGCTTCATCAGTTAATATAGAAAACAGTAATTTTGACGACCAACAATCTGTTACTGAAGACAAAAATTATGCAATGGATGATCATCAAAGTTCAGGAAAAGTCTTTTACAACTGGATGAGATCTGAAACAGAATATTACAATGACAAGAAAAAACTTAAAGTTAAGTTGCTTAAAGAAAATCCAGATCTGGATACTGCTGTATTGAATGAAAAGTTATACCAAATGCCTGTTCATGATCATGCGTGGTATGCTAAAAAAGGTTATTTAAATAGTACATCATGGACCATAAGGTGGATATTTTGTTTTATTTCATGGGGGCTTTTAACATGGTTTATCAGGAAGTATTCATTAGCACAAGACAAAGATGGAAAAGCTAAATGGACTTCATATAATAGAAAAATTGCCGCAGGTGGTATATTTGTTTTTGCCGTAACTCTAACATTGGCTGCCTTTGATGGAATGAAAGGTTTAGAACATCAATGGTTTTCTACAATGTACGGAGTTTATTATTTTGCAGGTAGTTTTTGGGTTTCTCTTATTACCATATATGTTATTGCTTTATATTTAAAATCAACTGGTCCTTTGAGAGATATTGTTAGAAAGGAAACATTCAAAGATTTAGGTACGCTCTTTTTTGCTTTTACTGTATTTTATTCATATATCCATTTTTCTCAATATTTTTTGATATGGAATGCAGCTATACCTGAAGAAACATTTTGGTACGTAAAAAGAGAGCAGGGACCTTGGTGGAATGTGGGCATGATCATTCTATTTGGGCATTTCTTCATACCATTCTTAACATTACTTAGACAAGATGTTAAAACTAAACCAACTGCAATGATTCTAATGGCGATAATTGGTTGGATGGTTCATTTCTGCGATATGAGCTATAATGTAATGCCATTAATACATGAGACTAGTGGTTGGACTAAATTTATTTGGATAGATTTAGGCTGTATTCTTTTTATGGGCGGTTTTCTGTCAATTATATTTATTTATTTCTTTAAGATGCATTCTCCTTATCCATTGAAAGATCCAAGAATTGCTGAAACTATGGGCGTTTATGTCAAATTAAAATCAGAAGCTTAAAATCATTTCAGAGTAATGAGTAACGATTTTTTTAATCACGATGGAGAGGGATCAATTGTTACAGGTATAATACTGTTAATAATTCTCATTTTTGGCTCAATTTTAGTTTTTCATAAATTTTCAAGTGATAAGATTAATAAAAAGTGGGCAGGGGATGATGTCGCTGCTGAGAGAATAAAAACTTTGGAAAAAATTAATTCAGAGGGAAATGTGAAGCTCGAAGGTGGAGAAGTAGTGCAGGGTGGAGAGGATGTCGTTACATTATCGGTTGAAGATGCAATGGCCAAGATGGCGTCTCTTGGCAAAGTTGAAATTCGTAACAGTTTAATTGAGAAAAGTGTATCGAAAGATGGTGAATATGAAGAGCCTATTAAACAATCCAAAAAAACAGATTCAGAATCTAATTCAATTAGTAAAAACAAATCCGATAATTTAAATAAAGATACTATTGAAAATTCTAAAATTAAAGATTCGGGCAAAGATTTGCTCGTAAAAGAAAGTGATTATAACAGTAATATTTTAGATAATAAAAATAAGAATAAAAAGATTAATACAGAATTAATCGCTAAAGGTAAGTTGTTATTTCAAACTAAGACATGTTTTACCTGTCACCAAGTTGATCCAAGTATACCTGCACCTGCAGGTATGGCGATAAAAGCACCAGCTTTTATTGGTGACTTTTGGGGGAAAGAACGTTCAGTTCACATAGGATTTCAAGGCCCATTACAAAATGTGAGTTTTAATGAGGATTATTTTGTTGAATCTATATTAAAGCCTATGGCAAAAGTTGTTGAAGGTGCACTAGCTCCGATGGTTTTAGCTCCTGGTTTAGTGAATGAAGAAGAAGTTGATGCTTTGATGGCTTATGTAAAATCATTAAGCAATAATAATGGAAAATAATTTTAAAAAATTTAAGTTAAATGCAGCGATTTTTTTATCGTCTAGCGCTCTAATATGGCTGGTAATTTACAGTATAATTTTAACTTTATCTGGATTTAGGATTCTTTCACCTGGCTTTTTGGCTGATTTATCTTTCCTTTCGTATGGAAGATTAGATTCAGCATCTTCATTCACATTGCAATATGGCTTTCTTGTTCAATTTGGATTGGCTGTAATGGCATGGATTTTTTGTTTACGTGGGAATACTGTTTTAGTAGATAAAGGTTTTGTATATATAGGTGGGATCATTTGGAACCTAGGTGTTACAATTGGATTAATTGGTATTTTAACAGGACAAGCTAGTGGACTGTCAGGATTGCAGATGCCAAGCCAATCTATTCCAGTGTTGATAGTTGGATTTATTTTAGTCTCTTTATCTTTAATTCAAACGAATAATCGAAGAGCGGATGGAGAAATGATGCCTGAAAATTGGTTCTTTTTAATCTCAATACTATGGTTTCCGTGGATCCTGGGTGGGGCATACATACTTTTATATATCAAAGAGCTAGATGGTGTTTTATCTAATATTGCTGATTGGTGGTTTATTAATAATTTTTATAAGGTTTACCTTACATTTGTTTCAATTGGTATACTGCTGCATTTTTTAAATACATTGTTGGGCGTTAAAATAAGTCGTATTCATATTATCACTTCAATCTGGATTTTATTATTATCGGGATCTATTGGAGGTGTTAGTCCAGGCTCACCTGTGCCTGCGTGGATGCCCGCCTTAAGTACTGTTATGTCTGTGTTTTATTTTTTTGGTATACTAATTTTGTTGAAATCAATTTATGATTCTATAAAAAATTCTAAACCACTAAAATCAGTTAATATTTTTACATACGCTTTCTTATATTTTTCGATTGGTATATTTGCATTAGTTAGCATCCTAAATTTTATTTTTTCCTTTCCTTTCTTTGGCAGAATTGCTGAATTCACTTTTTTTGTACCTTCTGTAGAAAAGCTATTTTTATTGGGATTTTGCGGAACATCAATGTTTTTAACATACACATACATAACTCAAAATTTTACTAAACTAGATATAAAAATAAACAATTTTAAGTATCTTACAATATTACTCATTTTAGGTGTTTTATTATCTACAATTCCGAGTGCTTTAACTGGCCTTTTATCCGGAGACGGAACGCTTACGTCAGGTTTGTTTTTTGTCAGCATTGGTAATTCCATATTAATGTTTGGAAGTATTTTGGTGTTTTTTAACTTATTAAAATTACTATACTTATCCTTTATAGAATGTGATTGTATATATCTTCTTAAAGGAAAAAAAGGAGGAATTGATAAGGCATGAATATTGGTCTAAGTTTTATATTAGGTTTAATAGCCACTTTAGTTTCGCTTTACTATATTGAAATATGGTGGCCTTTATCATTAATTATTGGGGTTTCTATTTGGCTATTATTCGGTTTATTTCAATTTAAGATGGATAGTTTCTTTACTATTCTATACTGCTCATCTTTAGTATTTTGCATATCATTTTTTGGTATGGTTAAATACCCTTATGATCAACTTTCTTCGCTACAGTTTTCTGAAACTGTGGACGAAACAGGTTTAAGTTTTCGTTATCCCCTTCAGATGAATAGTCAAGTTGAAAGAGGTCAAAATGTCTATAGATCTGTAGGTTGTTATGCCTGTCACACACAGCAAATAACACATGATGATGTCAAATTTGATATTAAAGCCAAAACTAGTTCCGAAAGTTATGATGCCGTTAAAGATTCGTTAAAAAGATTTTACGATGTTATTGGTCGTAAGTCATCGAGTGGTTCAGTTTTAGGCTTTCCTAATGGGGAATGGGAATTAGTTGCTCAAGATCTAACAACTAGCCAAGCAATTAAAGGTAGGTCATTTTTATCTAAAGCAGGAGCATCGCTAGATATACAAGTTAGATTTACTGGTGAAGACTTAATGCCAGATGATTACTTTAATCCAGAGGGTAGGGGTTGGGGAAAGAGGAGGTCTGTTGCTCGGGATTATATTTTTACAGAGAGGCCTATGTTGGGGAAAACACGAGTTGGGCCTGACTTAGCTAATATCGGTTCAAGGCAAAGCGAAGATATAATGATTCGTCGATTATTTAAAAGACACCGTTTTTTATTTGAGGAATTCGAGGGGCCTGAATCTGAAAATACGGTGACTTTAAATTTTCAAGAGGAGTTAAACGCCATTGATTTAACAAATGATAAAAAGGAGAAAACTACAAGTAAAATTTATTACAAGCCAACTCAAGATGCTTTAGATTTAGTGGCATATTTATCAAGTTTGAAAGGGGCAAATTATCCCTTAGATGAGGCTCCAATTTATCAACCATTTTCCAGTTCTATTACAGAGAATGCAAATGATTAATAGCTCAGTTGAATTTAATAAATTTTAATGGGTAATTCTAGTAAGAAAATTTCGAAGAATGGTTCAAGTTCTTTAAATGGACCGAACCATTTTGTATATGTATTTCTATTATTCCTTTTGTACTGGGCCTTCAATTACCTAGACAATAACAGTGGAGCTTTTAATGCTTCTGTATATAGTCCGCACCGAAATATTTCCGAAGTTAATAATTTAAAGGTCGTCAAATCTCCAGATGAGTTAGCATATGAAAGAGGCGAAGGAATATATGCAAGATGTGCAGCATGTCACCAAGCTAATGGATTGGGTAATGCTAATGTGGGTTTTCCTCCTCTAGCAGGTTCGGAATGGGTTTTAAATGAATCTCCCAATTGGGTTATTGCTATTGTTTTAAAGGGGCTGATGGGGCCCATTGAGGTTAAGGGTGAAACCTACAATAATGTTATGGCTGCTCAGGGAGCTGGTCTCTCTGACGAGGATCTCGCAAATGTTATTACCTATATTAGGAGAAATGCTGATTGGGGTAACGATCCGAATTTGCCTCTTGTCACACCTGATCAGGTAAAAGCTGTAAGAGAAGAGATTGATCCGAGACCATCTATGTTTACAGTTGAAGACCTTCTTAAGTTGTATCCAAGGAACTAATTTTAATTGCAGATATATTTTGCACCTTTTTTTAATTTATTAAATACAGATTGGTTCTGCTAGGGTAATCAGTTTCTATACCGCATTACGTTTTATGCTTTATCTGGCAGTCGACCTTGGCGCAGAGAGTGGACGGGTGGTGCTCGGCACCCTCCTAAATGGTCGTATTTCCCTTGAAGAACTTTCTCGTTTCAGCAACAGCCCTATTCGCGATGGCGAAGAAATATTCTGGAATATCCCGGCATTGTTAGATGGCATTCGCAAGGGCCTGGCCAAAGCGGGGGAGCTTGGTCAGGCGATTACCAGCGTGAGCGCAGATGCTTGGGGTGTAGACTATGTTTTGATCGACGAATACGGCGAAATTATGGAGCCTGTATTTCACTATCGGCATCCGCGCACGGCTGATGGCGAGAAAAACGTACTTACCAAGGTAGACTGGCCAACGCTTTTCGAAGAAAGCGGTGTTCAGTATATGTTGCTTAATACTAGCATCCAGCTTGGTTCAGAGGTCCAGGGCCGCTTGGCCAAGGCCCGAACAGTACTGACTATTGCCGACGCGTTTAACTACCTACTTAGTGGGGTGGGTAAAATTGAGGTTTCTATGGCTAGCACTACCCAGTTGTACAATCCACGCTTGGCCAAGTGGAGCGAGCGTTTGATTGGTGCGCTTGGGTTTCCCCGCTCAATCTTCCCCAAGGTGACCCAGCCTGCGACTACACTTGGCCCACTCAAGCCGGCGTTGGCGGAGGAGAGCGGCTTGACCAATATCAAAGTGGTGTCTTCACTTTCGCACGACACAGCCTGTGCCGTGGCAGCCTGTCCCACCGTGAGCAATCGTTGGGCGTACATCAGTTCAGGCACATGGTCTCTAATTGGACTGGAACTTCCGGAGCCAATCGTCACCGATGCCTGTCGTGACTTTAATTTTACCAACGAGATCGGCTACGGTGGATCCATTCGCCTGCTCAAAAACATCATTGGATTGTGGCTCGTGCAGGAGTGTCGCCGCGCTTGGGTCGCCGAGGGCAACGACTTCAGCTATGCCGAGTTGGCGGAGTTGGCCGCTGCCGCAGAACCGCATCGCTCGGTATTGAATCCGTCCGACCCGCTTTTTCTCGCGCCGGACAAAATGCCGCAACGCATAGTTGAAACCTGTCGCGAGACCGGTCAACCTATCCCGGAATCGCCTGGGGAAATTGTTCGCTGCGCCCTTGAAAGCCTCGCATTACTGTACTCGCGAACGTTGCGAGAAGCGGAAAAACTCGTCGGTTGGCAGGCGGAAAAACTGCACATTGTCGGCGGCGGCAGCCGCAACGCATTGCTAAATCAACTCACCGCCGACGCGGCCAACATCGAGATCATCGCCGGTCCAACCGAGGCGACTGCATCCGGTAATGTCCTCGTTCAGGCGATTGCCGCTGGTGAGGTGGCAGGTCTCGCGGAGGCCCGGCAGATTGTGCGGAACTCCTTCGAAACGGAATCCTTCAAGCCGAACCCTTCACTGGAACTGGAATCCATTCGGGTTCGCTTTGACCAACTCTGCGGCAACGATCCGCTCTGACACGGCATGGAGGAGACGCATCAGGAATTGCTCACCGAATACGGGGCCGAATGGGCTGCCGTGTCCGGAGAAAAAGTGGTAAATCATTTTGGGAATAGAGCGGAAGAGTGCCGGCGACTTGTCGAATCCGTTGCCCTGATCGATCTCAGCGCACGTGGTTGTTTGGCCGTCCTGGGCGTGGATCGGG
>Ga0163179_10001507_pt1 | contig 16538 bp, 9 predicted proteins | sample AtlANTMetagenome_FD_109643 | JGI IMG/M metagenome (GOLD analysis project Ga0163179, IMG submission 109643) | Marine eukaryotic phytoplankton communities from the Atlantic Ocean - Atlantic ANT 2 Metagenome | ecosystem: Environmental > Aquatic > Marine > Oceanic | place: North Atlantic Ocean... | reverse complement strand
GCTTCTATGCTTAGCGAAGGCGGTGAAGTTAGAGGCGTAGAACAACAACTTGAAACAGGTAAACGACAAGATATGTCTAAAGGACCACTTGGTCTTCTTAATATGTTTGTAAAAGGAGTAGATGCGCTAACAGGGTATGATAGGGCAAATGAAAAAAGAGCAGATCTTCCTGAAGGAAAAGTAGACCCAGAAGCTATACAATTAGGCCATGGCGGCATGGCTGGACCATTATCTAAAATAGAATATAAGTCAGCAGGTGGAGAAACCTACAAACTATCTTACGGTGGACCGATAAGCAAAGGAGCATAAAATGAAACTAAAAAGCCTTAGTCAAAAAGACCGTTATGGTAATATGTTTTCTTTCGAATTCTTTGAACCCGATGCTTCTATCCCTATGATGATGGTTATACCTGACATGGCTGATGGCTATAATGGTGCAGATACAGATAATCATCCCGGTAATCCTAAAGGAACTGATACAGTACCAGCATGGCTTACTCCGGGCGAGAACGTAGTTAATGCAGAAGCCTCTCGTATTCCCGGTAATCAAGAAATGATTGATGAAATGAATGACGAAGGTCGTGCTATTCAAGAAGCACAAGGTGGCCCTATCCCTACTTATCAAGATGATGGTGGTATTATTCAAGGTGTTACTGATTTCTTTACTATGCCTACACCTCCTCCGGGATCAGGTATAAAATATCGTAGGCATAAAAATGGAGCTATTGGCATATGGGCAGGTAATACGTTTAGAGGTTATTACAAAGAGCCAGCTAAAAAAGAGAGTTCTTTTTCTGAAAGGTTAGGTATTAGTTATAATGCAAAAGGAAGCACTGTTCCAGCTTATGCAGCTGGTGGTATGGAAATACCTAGGCCAGACGGTATGTTAAACAGTCTTGGTAATCGTCTTAAAGATAGAGATGGTGGGCCTATGTATGCAAACACAGGCATGTATACTCCGTCAACTGCTGAGTTGTATGGATTGTATGGCACAGAAACTTCTTATGGAAAAAATATTGTTAATAGGCCGGGAGACGGTGTTGGTCCTTATCAAATTAAAGGGGCTACAGCTATATCTCCGGGATTTGGAATAAACAGTTTATTTCCTGAACTTAACGCAGCAGTAAACGATGGAACTTATAGTAATGCTAATGAAGCATATTTAGCAAATAAAGACATGGTTGATTCTGTCCTTATGGATGGCACACAAGTTGAGCCTTTTGTTTTAAATTATTTAGATCGTGCTGAAAATGAACTTGGTGATAGAAATAAAGCAATACTTTCGTTTAATCAAGGAATACCCGGAACACGTAACTTTAAAGGTAATGCAGTAGATACTGATTATGTCAGTAAAGTTTTAGCAAATCAAGTTGGTTTTAAACCTCAAGTTAAAGAAGTACCTCAATTAGTAGCAGGTGTACCTCAAACAGTTAATAAGGATGGTACAGTTACTATTGATTTAGGTGAAATGAAAATGGAAGAGCCTACTGCAATGAGTGCAATGGCAGCGCCCGGAGGTGGAAGTAGTGCTACGCCTCCCCCTGTAAATAATAATGCGCCTCCTACAGTTGAAGATCAAGGAGAAGTAGGAGTTAATGATACTATTATTCGCAATGGTGTGCCTTATACTTATGACGCTAAAAAAGATGCTTATATAGATAAAGAAGGTCGTGAGTATAGTCGTAGTATTGGTGAATTCTTTTCAGATTTAATTCCAGATGTAAATACGCTTTACCCAACGTTAGAATCGCAATTACAAGAAGGCGATGTAGAGGTTGGAACGTATGAAGGCCAACCTGTTTATAAAGACAAAGAAGGTGATTTTGTTTATATAGAAAAAAATGAACCTGTTTTTGGAAAGCCTAGTTATCGTAGAATTAAAATGAATAAATACGGCGTTCCGCTTTTAGCAGCTGAAGATGATATCGTATTTAACGATCCAGCTAACAGAACAACAGTGCCTAAGCCTAAAGATCCAAACCAATTAATTCCGCTTCCGGGCGTTAGCGATGAGCCTGATGAAAAGAAAGCAGAAGAAGCATTAAAACAAACACCTCCTGTGAAAAAGAAAACGTTTTTAGATGATGCACAATCATGGTTAACAACAGATGTATTTCCTTGGGTAAAAGAAAACTTTGGAAGTATGATTGATGATAAATTAATTGCACGTATGATTACGCTTTATGCAGGTAGTCGCGCTCTTGGTTATGACCATACAGGTTCAGCAAGGTATGCAGCTAAAGATTATTTAAAACAATTAGATGCTAAAGGGTCTGCAGGTATTAAAAAATTAGGTGGTAAAATTTATCATACAAGGTTAGGTGTATTGCCAACAGTTATTGGCAGTGATGGTTATGAAAGAGTTAGCATTAAAGGAGTTCCTCTTAGACTGGATGATCCGCGTGTAGCTCCGTATCTTGAACCGCATAATGAAAATATACATGACATTATGAAGCTTACTAGTTCTTTTCAATCTGACGCTAAAAATAAAATTGATGGTATTAACCAAACAATTGAAGAAAGAAAAGATCGAGTACCTCTCAGCCTAGCAAGTACACTAGCACAAGAGTCTAGAACTTTATTTGCAAAAGAACGTACACGCTTTGGAGGATTAAGTACTGAACAACAGTCTGAAGTTATTAGACAAATGTCTTTAGCTGCTGATGATTTCTTTAAAGCTTATCAACTTCATTTAGATGATGATGATAATGATAAGCCGCAATCTCTTGAAGCTTTTTATAATAATCGTATGTTAGTTTTAAATACAGACTCAGCTATTTCTTTTACTGATACAACAGGAACTAGTGCTAAAAACATGGCAAAGTTAGATAAACAAATTTCTAATGATGCAATAGCTTCTTTTCCTGATAACGGTAAAGCTGCAGCTGCTAAGTATAAAGCAGACTGGAAAAAGTATAAAACAACTTGGCAAGCTTATACTCAGCTAGTTGAGGACGGTAAAGCCAGAGCTAATTTTATTGGTCAAGGCGATAATAAAGGATATAATGACTTTATGAATTGGGTTAAAGAGTGTAAGAAAAGTAATCCAGATGCACTTGCTGTATTTAAAATAGTTAAGCAAGCAAACAATCAATAACCGAGGCTATGCCTCTTAGGAGTAGTTTATGGCAGATCAAGCTTTTATTGACAGTAAAGGGGTAACACAAACCTTTATTGATAGCGATACTCTTCGTAATAAAAGAAATAAAAACGACATACGACTAATTGGTTGGGATGGAAGAGAAACCGATACGCTTATGCTAGATGACGATGGTAATCCTGTTTTTAAGCGGGGTGAAATTGGAGGAGAGGCATACACAGACGCAGTAGCAGCGTTGCGTAAACAAGGTGGCTTTGATAATGTAGATTATACAGGCACTCAAGGTTTTTATGGGCGTGATCTTGCAGAATTACGTGACGACAAAGGCAATGCAATATCTGATACTTTATACTCATCAGGTATTGCACCGCTTGGTAAATATAGCACTGAAGAACAAACAACTCTTCGTAGAGAAGGCGAATTAGTTCGTTCTTTTTTAGGTAATAGTTTTGATCCGTATAAAGGTGTTCGTGAAAATTTAAACGATGCTTTAGAAAGAGAAGGTTTACGATTTAAAGGGCTAGCAATAGATGAAAGTGAATTTGATTCTGACTTTCATTCAGATGTTATGTTTAGGAATCCTGATAGAACTTTGTCAAATAGACCGCGAGGCCTTCTTAGCGCAGCAGGAGAATCTTTTGGTGTTGGTTGGGATGGTATCCGGGAAGGCTTTTGGGGTTATGCAGACGCAATAGGTCAAACTACTGGCATTGAAATGATTGAAAATCTTGGTGAAACAGGAGTAGTAAGAGCAAGAGATCGTATTGCAAATGCACCTGAGTTAATACTTGATTACAAACAAGTAAATAATATAAGCAATGGTTTTGAATATCTGCTTAATAATGCAGCAATGTCAGCACCTTATATGATAACTACTTTTGCTGCGTTTGCGGCTGCAATTCCAGTAGCAGGGTTAACAGGTCTAGGTATAGTAGGCGCACGAGCATTAACTGCGTTGCCTAATTCTATCGTATATGCAGGTCAAACTTGGAATGAAATGGAAGGTGACAAAGGAGCTTCACAGTTTATAGTAGCTTCTCTTTCTGGCATAGGCCAATCAACTCTAGAGTTTCTTGCTATTCCAGCATTAATTGCTCCTGTTCAATTATTTTCTAAAGCAGGCCAAGCAAAAGTAATTAGGCATCTTCAAAACACAAGAGGCATGTCTGCTGCTCAAGCAGAAAAAACTTTAGCAAATGCTTTAGGTAAAAAACAAAAAGAATTTTTAACATCAATAGCTTCAATGAGAATTAAACCTTCTGATATTGCTTCTTTTAGTGCTGGACAAATACCTGCAGCTGCTGGAAGAGGAGCAGCACTAGAGGCATTAACTGAAATAGGGCAAGAAAGTTTGCAAATGAGTACTGCAGCTGGTTTTTCAGACAAAGAATATACGCAAGAAGAAGTTCTTAATCGTCTTATAAATGCAGGGATTGCAGGTGGTTCATTGGGTGGCTCGTTAAGCGCGGCATCTAATATCTATCAGCAAGGAAAAAATAGATTAACTCGTGCGCAGCATATGCGGCGAGATCAAGAAAGAAATACTGATTACCAAAAATGGCGACAAGGTAAAGTTCAATCTGGAGAAAAAATAAATTCTGTAGATGAAAATATAAATGAAGCAGATGCAAGAGCTTTAACGAATACTAAAGATAATATTGCTAATGCTACTCTCGATCCAGCGCCAGTTAGTTCTCGTGATGATCGTACAGCTACAATGTCAGATAAAGAACTTGCTGAAATTTTAGAAGGCAAACCTAGTACAAATCAAAGAAACGAAAAAGGAGAACTTAGATATTCTTCTCCTCTGAGGGAAGCTGAATTAACTTTAGAGGCTATTGAAGAAAATGCTAAAGATAAAACCGATCCAGAGTATATTAAAGCAGTAAAAACAGCTAAAGCAAATATTGATCGTGCAAGAAAATTTGAAGAGAGAGTACGAGCAGAAATTGCAGGTCGAAAAGACGGAACACTTAAACAGCTTACGTTTGAAGAAGCAGATGCGTTATTAGATGAAAGAGAGGCTGATCAGCAAGCATTTACTTCGGTAGCTGGTCTTACTTTAAATGAAAATGCTAGAGATCGATTTCTTACTGTTCTTCATGACTCTTACATGCGTAAACAAAAAGGTATAAAAAATCTTATTAAAAACAATAATACAGTTGCTGAGTATTCTACACAAATAGCAGTAGGAGTTAGCAAGTTTTTTAGAGGTTTAGAAAGAGTATCTATTAGCTCTAAAAAGGCTATTCAAAGTGATCGAATAATGGATGTAATGAGTCGTGTGTTTGGTGCTTTAGGAGATGCAGTTCATCCGGGAATGAACTTTAAAGAATATCAAGAAGACATTATTAGAAAAGCTAAATCTCTTATTGATGAAATTGATATTGTTACTAGGTATAAAAAGAAAGTTAGAGGTATGCGTCATAAAGATGCATTAGATATTTCAGCTTTTCTTATTGCCTATGGAAATCAAGATTCAAAAATAGAAAATTATGTTCCTAGGTTTGATAAAAATGGTAATGAAATACTTGAAAATAAACCTAGCCATGCGGCTTATGCAACTTATATTGCATTGCAAAGAGTGCCTAATCTGTTAGATTTAATTAATCAATATACAAATAATTTAGTAAATAAAGATCGTGTTGAAATTATTTTTAAAGATTTAGGTATACCTGTTTATGATGCGGTTCTTAGGGATGCAGCAATTAGGCAATTTAAACAAATACTAGAAAGTAAAAAATACGGTTTTAAAGCAGAACTTAAAAATGGAAAGATAGTTTATACAAGACTTCCTGCAGGCGAATTAAAAAATATAGCAGATAGTTCTTCTGATATAGAGTTACTTGATAATAATTATAATGCTGCTGTACAATTAAAAGCATCTTATGATTATCTTTGGCATACAGTAAATGAAAGACGTAAAGCTGAAAATCCAGGATATCAAGGCATGATGTATGATATTGATGGTTGGTGGAAGCATCAAGGTTTTTCTTGGAAAAAAGCTAAAGCAGATCCTAATGGATTTAAAAAGTTTTTAATGTCAAAACCAATTAATTTAACTAAAGAAGCAGCAGATGCCGTATATGAAAATATTGCTAAACGCGGTGAAGTAACTATTAATCTTGTTGATACTCAAAAAGAAAATCCAAATGCAATTGCTATAGGAGCAAAATATTCTTTACTTAATGAGGGAAATAAAGGTTATCCTTGGTCTTTTTCGGAAGATGCAGCTAAACTTTTTGACGCTAAAGACGCTGATAAATGGTTAAGTGGAAATTTATTTGAATCAATTAATAAAACTCAAGTTGATTCTGCTAGGTATGTAGCAAATGCTAAATATTTTGGTGAAGGCGGTAAAAAACTTCATCGATTATTTTTAGAGATTGCAGAAGAAGGAGTGCTTAGTGATGAAGAATTAAAACAATTTGCTTATTACATTAAATCGAGTATCGATTCGGCTAATGGTAACTTTAATAGAATTGAAAGCCCAAAATTAGCAGCATTAAATTCTTTTATAAGTAGTTGGTCAGTCTTATCTGGTTTACCTTTATCTGCGCCTTCTTCATTTCCTGAATTTAGTATGCTTTTCTTTGATATAAAAGATGATCAAATGTTTAATCAAGCAGCTAGTACTCTTATGAAACAGTTAGGGGGAGCATTTGATGAAGCATTAAAAGCACAAGTTATTCGTGGTGAAAAGCTAACTAAGTTGGCTAAACTAGATGTTAAACAAAGTACAGTTGCAGATAGGTTAGCAACAGGTGAGCGTGATGTTTCATTTATGCGATTGCATGATACTTTTTTTAGAGGCGTAGGTATTACTACTGTTACTCAACTTCAAAGAAGATTAGCAGCAGTAATAGGATTAGACGCAATTAAACACGCATTTGATATACTTGATTTAGCACCTACTAAAACAATTAAAAAACAGCTTGGAAATGGTGTTGAAAGAAATGTTTCAGTTCCTGACTTTGATAATTATAAAGAAATAGAAATGGAAGTTTACAATCAGCTTGTTTCTTTAGGTATTGATGTTGAACGTATGCAAATGCTTTTTGCAGATATGGATTCATTAAGTCGTCACCGCGCTTTAGAAATTACAGAAGATACAGAGCTTAGTGCAGAGCCTGACCCGGAAGCTAATACGGGTTTAACAATAAAAGAACCTTCGCCTCGTGAAAAAGCTATTCGTAAGATGATAAAAAATAATTATCGTGCTTCGCAAGCAGAAGGGGTAGCCGTACCTAGCGATTACGAACAAACTTTAATTAATGAGTTTGATAGTATGCTAAGTGAAATTACAGATGAAATTTCTAATGCATTATATCGTTATATTAATGAGCGTATTCAATTACCGGGTCATAGTAACAGACCTTTAATGTTTATGGATCCTCATTTTCAATTAATATTTCAATTCAATGGATTTATTAGCTCATTTACAGCTAACATTATTCCAAAGCTTTACGAAAGAAATTTAAAGCGTGGAAATATTAAAGTAAAGTATGATACTTTTGCATTAATGGTTATGTTAATTGTGCTAGGAGGTGCTTCTCAGTACCTTAAAGATTTAATTAAGTTTGGTCAAACAAGTCCTTACTTAGACTCTGTAGGCTATATGCAAAGAGCAGTATATGCTTCAGGCGTGATGGGTCAGTATGAAAGGGTAGTAGATGCTATTCATCCATTATATCCACAACGAGGTACAGGAATTGAAGGATTAGCACAAGCATTTCTTGGAGAAGCAGGGCCGGGAGTTCGTAATGTTCAAACAACTTTTACAGGCGTAGATCAATTACTATCAGGAGAAACTGAATTAGGTTTAAATAGTATATTTAAAGTAACTCCGGGCATTGGTCCTGTAACTTCGCTTAGAAGATCAGGAGTAGATATTATGCATGGCAGAAATCCACTTGAAGGAAAAGAAATACCTGATGAAGTAGATTTAAAAAACTTTTTTCTAGGTACATTTTAAATTAACTACGGGCAGTACTCCAAAGGTGCTGCCCATCTAGGAGATTAAATTGGCAAGACAAGTAATGACGCAAGCGCAAATTGATGCTAATAAAGCAGCTAGGCGTGAACAAAATATTAGAATATCACAATCAGATCGTAATCTTATTGCAAAAAAAGGGTTAACGTCTCCTGATTTACCTACGGATTATAGGATTAAAGACCCAGATACTCCTCAAACAGAAGTAATAGAGTCAAATAGACCAGCTTTTCAATCAGATCCTGGTCGGGCAGCTGCAGAAGTAGTTAAAGAAACAGGAGATACTTCGTTATTTAGACCTCGAAAAGGCGCTATTTATAATGTTGAAACTAATACTTTCGAGCCTGCAGATACTCAAAAAGGCCAAGAGTTATATGATGAATCATTCGAAGAAGAAATAACAAATCAAGCAGAAAAAGGCACAGTTCTACAACCTACTCGTACAGCAGTAGATGAATTAGGACAAACATATGAAGTAGAAGCTACATTAGAAGCAGCAAGTCTTGAAGAGTTCAAAGCTAAACCTGAGATGCAAAAGTTTATTCAATCATCTTCAGCACCTCAAACAACAGAAACTAATGTTAATAGGTTATTTACTTTAGGTGATACTATTAATACTGAATTGTCTAATCAAATGCAACCTGTATTTGTAGACACGGGAGAGGCTTCTCAAGCTGTTCAAGAAACGCTTATTGATATTGACGGATATGATCCACAGTCTAGAGCGTTAAGTCCTAAAATAGGAAGAGCCGTTGCAGCGGCTTCGATTATTGTAGGCAATGATTTTATGGTTAAAAGTGATGAGCGACAAAGCTTTCAAAATACATTAGATACGCCTGCAGGTTTTGTAGCAGAATCTACAAGAGGAAATGTGTTATCTCCTGAACAATTTAGAAGTCGGATTGCTTCTACTGCTATAGATTTAATTGCCCCTAACCCGAATGCATTAAGTGAAACAACTCAAAATCCCAATACAGGAGAAACTGAGGGTGCAATTAGATCTGGTTTTGGAGGCGGCTCAACTACAGTAAACCCATTAGCTATCTCAGCTTTAAACGGTATATTTAATAATACAATTAGTGAGTTAGGTTGGTTTGAATATACTTGGTTAGATGTACCAGTAGCGGAAAGAACTCCTGAAAATGCTTACATGAGAATGAGCGCAAAAGGAGCAGAAGAAATTCGAACATTAACTCCTTTAATGGTTGATATGGGTCTTATTCCAGAGGTTGATGTTTCACGAGTACCGACAACAGCGGGAGAAACTGCACCGGGAAGAGCAAGAGAACAAGGGCGTAGATATGCAGGTAATATTTCTAAAACAAATAAGTCTGATCCTAACACAGCAAAAGAAGACATTACTAAAACTATTTTAGGTAGTATACCTAACAGAATTGTTGATGATCGTTTTTCGTATGCTAAGATGATGGTAGAAGGTTTAATTGGTGTTAGAGCTAATCGTTTTGGTGGACAAGAAGTAGTATTTAAACATCCACCAGCTGATGGTAATTTTTATTCAGATCACGTAGCTAGAGGTGAACGCTCTTTTGGATTTGCTGAAACGTTAGGCATTGGAAAACAAAAGTGGTTAGAGTATTATGATCACGCAAAGAAAACAATGACTGATGATGAAGCTACTATGCAAGCAAATATGATTATGAGAGATCAAGCTAGAAAAATACTTAAAGCAATTAGAGAAGGTGATCGAAATAAAAATCAAATTTTTTATAACAAAATAATGCACGCAACTTCTGTTGGTCGTTATTTTTATCGTAACACTGTATTAAATGCGCAGAACAGTAAATTAGTTCGAATGTTTGTAGGCAATGCTCAAAAACAAATACTTAACCCGAACAAAGATACAAGTACAGAAGCCTTTGAAAATTGGAAATACATTATTGGTTATAATCTTTTAGATGGCCCGGTAGATACTGAAGACATGGGGTGGAATGCTATTAGTCAAGCAGCAGAACGAATTATTAATAATCCAAATGATCCTATTTATATGTCATGGGTAAAAAAAGGAAACGATATTCAAGCAATATTAAATTATATTGAAGAACAAAATGATCCTGTTAAAAGACGTGAAATACAATTACGTATGGAAAAAGGCGAATCAGTTCAATATGGTTTAGATGGTATTGAACAACTGTATGGAAATCTTTTAGGTGAGTTTACGAAATCAGGAGAATGGGGCTATAAGTTTCAAGCGTATCTTGATTTTGCTAAGTATGATAAAGCTAAAAAGAATAATACGTCTTTTGAAACTAATGTACAAGTTCAACATGACGGTAAACAAAATGGAATTGCACAACAAGCAATGCAAACTGGAAACCGTAGTCATTTAACACGAGTAGGTATGATTTATGGGTTAGACGAAGATGGAAGCCCAGATGAAAGCAATGTTATTCCGCAAGGAGATATGCGTGCTTACTTTATGGAAAAGTTTGAAGTACAATCAATTGTAGAAGTGTTTAAAAACGATCCAGAAAGACTCCAATATTGGACTGACTTTATGGCAAGAGTTAAAGGACATCCTAAAGCAAGAGAGATAGCAAAAGCAATAGCTAAACAACCAATGATGGAAGTATCATATGGTCGAGCTAAAGAATTTAATTTAGAAACTGCACAAGCAGTAATCAATAGCACTGAATTTGATACTCAAAGTGCGTTATTATTCCCAATGTCTGATGATTATGCTAGAGAAGATATGATTGAAGATTTAAATAGCTTAATTGCATCAGCATTAGATGCTTCGCTTAATCTCGATACACAAACTTTTTTAAAAGAAATAGGTAAAAAGTGGTCAATGACAGGTACTGTGCCAGAAATGCTTGGACCTAATGGAAATTTAATTTACATGGGTTCAACTGAATACTATCAAACTGGCAAATCAATAATGTTAGAAACAACGTATGGCCCCGTAGAAATACAATTAACTGAACCAAGATATACTGGAAGTGCTAGACAAAAAACTAGAAAATTAGTTAAAAAGAAAGGCGAAAAAGTATATACTCTTCAAAATCAATCTGTATTTGGGCAAGAAGTAGCTAATCAATTACCTGTTCTTCCTATTCAACAAATAGATGCTGCAATTATAGCTGAAACTATTCTTGCAGTTAATGAACAAAGAATAAATAAAAATAAAAATTCATTATATGTAATTCCAGTTCATGATGCTATAATAACAGATGTATCTTCAGTAAGAAAGTATCATCAAACTATTAATAATAAATTTAAAACAGTTAATGAAAAATACAGTGTGTATAAAGCTATTTTACAAGGGTTTAGAAAACAATATCAAGAGTCTTTAAAAGATATTGTACCAGATAAGCAATATTCAATGGGGCCAGATTCGCCTTATCGTTCATTGCATGATTCATTAAAACATTTGCATGATAGGTATAGGCAAGGACAAATTAGTTACGAAGAAGATGGTCAAACATTTGATATTGTAGATAATTTACCTAAAAAAACACAACAAGTTATTTATAGAATAATTACAAGTCCAGACAGTTCTTGGAACCCTGAAGGTACAGGTTCGTTAAATGGTAAAGAGCTAAGAAAACTTTTAGATTTAACAATTAATCCTTCTAATTTATTTGCTAAATTAGAGGCAGTAATTAGAACAGCGGAAGTGCAAAAGAAAGAAGTCTTTCGTGAACTAAACAAATTACAACCATACGAGTACAATTAGAGGAGTTAGCATGGAAAGATTAATTAAACAAAATTATAATCGACTTTCAAAACAAGGAATTGATTATTCAGATAGTGACTTTATAGAAACTTTTAAATTAGATCCGGCTATAGCTAACACTCCAGAAATAAATAATGCAATGCTAGATTTAATGTATCGTAAAAATGTAGAGAATTACATGAATATTGGACATTCTGAAGGCAAAGCAAAAGCAGAAGCAGGTAGATTAAGAGCGCAAACTAAAAAAGAAATTGCGTTGTTATAAATAAAAATACCCCACAGGGAATCCTATATGGAAACCTTGTGGGGTATTTTATTTTTAACAGAAGAAATAATCAGACTCCTTTACATTGCTAATAGATAATGTACCAATGCTAGGCACATCACCCATGTAACCATAACCAAATGGTATACCGTTATAAAAGTTTTCTTTATCGTATATTTCTACAAACTTTTCTCTTGTCGATACCATAAGCTCTTCAACGTCACAAGCGTGGGTACTGAAGGAGTCATGGACTGCGCCGAAGGCATGATCCCAACTGGCAACTACTAATGCCATATGGCTAGCATCCATACTGTGTACAAAGTTAGGACTGATACCGCACATGAAACCACGCCTATCAGGTATATCTGTTTTCTCTCTGATAACGTGCTTAAAGCGTATCTCACCTGCAGGGGTAGCAAACCCGTAGCAGTCTACTTTAACAGGCCGTGTACGATAACACTCATATATTACAGGGAAGCCTGAAGGGGTTGTCCATTCAATACCTCTACCTCTATCAGTACCATAAGTACGCATCCAGTTAGTTATTTCTTGATCAGCTAGTCGCTGGAGATAACGCATAGTATCTAATGGACCCGGACAAACTTCTTGGATAGCCCGGATAACTTGATTGCTAAGTTCATCGCAATCCCAAGTACTTATGTTGTACTCCTCGGTATACCCAAACTGATAACAATCGCTGTACATAGACTCAGACATTTTCTTTTGTCCGCAGCTATAAGCTCGTGTCATAGCTCCGCGTTTAGCTATACCTTTACGGATATGCTTCATAGGCATCTGCCTTTCTTCAAACCATTCAGGCATCCTCTGGCACAGTTTCTTGGCCACCTGTACGTAGAAGTCGTTTTGGATGGGGGTAGGTATCAAGCCTACCAGACGGCCTGTTAGCGTGTCCTTAGACATAGCTCCTAGGTGTTGCCAGCCGTTATTAGCCCCATCAATAGGGATAGGTAGGCGAGTGTAGAAGTCACCCTCACACTGAGAATACTTATACCATTCGATACAACAAGCTAAGAATGAGATAGGCTTTTCTGCTTCGTGCATAAACACTTTACGCCCACCAAACTCTACTATGCTGTCTATGTTTTGCTGTGTCCACATAGCTCTGTCTTCGAGAGTCATTTTATCTACTGAGATAGTGTCTAGCTCTTCGTCTTCTAATGCACTACGATAGTTAGTAGTCACCCAGTCAGGTATTTCATCGATACCGTAGGACTGATTATAAGCGCACGCAGTATGCACGCCTAACCAGAAGCTAGCATTGCTGTCAAACAAACGCCCTTTGGCAAACATTAATTGCCCTCTAGCGATATCGGAACCTTGAAAGTTAAAGAAAGGTTCGGAATAGTACAGCCTACCACGGTAATCAGCATCAAGATAGAAGCTAAACTCAGTATGCAACCACTTAGCTGCGATAGCCATAACCTCTTTAACCTCCCGATTTTTCGATGCTTGTCGTTGATAAAGCTTTTCATTTTCTTTCTTATCCTCGCCTGTATACTCATCGTTGTTAATAAAAGAGTCCCATTGCTGCAGGATAGCTTCATGCACATCAGGATTTACTAGCCATCGAGTAGCTTGTAGCTTATCTATTGCCTTAACAAATGGTTGGTTAAGATAATTAGTAAACTTCTTTTCTTTAGATTTGTCCCACGTTTTAATAACGCTTTTATCATTGGCCTGTATTAGAGTAGTGATTGGCCTAATGATATCTGCAGTCATACAAGTAGTTTTGCCAGCAACTGCTTCCATTTCGCCCCATTTATCGGTGGCATGGATAGTTACTGGCTTACGGCTCTTTATATGTCCAACAGAAATAGTGAGATAACCGCACATGACTAACCCCTCAATAACAAGATCGCCAACACGAACATGATCTCTGAAGTTAACGTTATCGCTATCCCAGTTTTCAATAATGTGTTTACCAATTGCCATTGAAGCTTGAGTAATGGCTGTTTCTCCTTCTGTTTTACTACGCTTGAAGCAGCGTTGTATAGTCTTTCTTGCGTATGTGATCATGTCTTCAATTAAGAAGTCAAGCATATCAACACCATCAGTGTCTATCATACGCATTAATTGTAAGTTACGTCTGGGTTTAACACCTAAGTCATCCCCACGAATTTTAGTCAGAAGATAGTCCTTCACGTCTTCCATTTAGTTCTCGCTTCCAAACGTCTACGCCCCAAGTTGGAGCTGGTGGATTGTTTAATGTTTCTACACTGCAGGTAATAGGGTCGTAGTTAGACTTAACACCTACAGTTAATTCATATTCCTCAGTAGGAAACATCTCGCGTACCTCATCGAGATCCTCCCGATCGCATTGAACCCAAGCTATATAGTTAGGCTCTTCGTCTATTTGTCCGTAATAGATTTGCATTGTCTAATCATACCTTTCTCATTAAGTATTTTGTATGAGTCCATATATTTCTCTTCTGCCTTAACAACCACAACTTCTTTGATGCCAGATTGAAGGATAAGCTTAGTACACTCCATACAAGGCGCGACCGTAGTGTAGAGGGTGGCATCCAATCCGTTGCCGCCATCACGAGATAACTTGCAGATAGCATTAGCTTCAGCATGAATAACATAGGGTAAAGTACTCCCAGTAGTAGTAGACTTACACTCGTTAGGAAAGCCTGCAGGAGTCCCGTTCCAACCCATTGATATAATGTTACCGTCTTTAACAATAACGGCTCCGACTTTTGTATCAGTGTCATAAGACATTTCACTAACACGTTTCGCAATGTCCATATAAAGGTCATCGTATCTTGCTTCTTTCAGTGTCATTAGGTTTCTCCACGGCAGCGATAGCTTCAACCATAGGTCTTATCTTTCCACCACCTCTTGAATCTGAGTTCTGAATCTTAATTGCTTTTCTTCGTATAGATTTCCTGTAATTCATTTTGAAGTTCCTCTATTTTATTAGCACGCATTAAAGCTTGACTACGATATTTATTTCCCTCTTTAGTAGCATGTTCTAATGCTTGCTTACACCAATTTAATTCTTGTTGTAACAAACCTATTTGATGATACAAAGCTGTCTCACTCATGCTACTACCTCAAAGTCTATTTGATCATTGTCATGGTAAGTTAGTCTAGTTGTATCATGGCTATATCTAGCTTGTTTAGCTGGGCCAGTCTTGCCCGTAAATCTGCTCTTAAGTACCACGAAGTTGATAGTATTTCGTGTGGCATCATCTTCATTCGCCAAGTCTCTGGCAAAGCCAATGATGTCAAAAGAGATTTGTTTAATAGAGCCTGATCCTTTGATATCATCCATGCTAGGCAGCTTACCTTGCTCAAAGGTAGTTCCACCGCCTTGAACCTTCCGAAGATGGCTAATAACGCCGAGCCAGATGTTATGCTTCTTAGTAAGTTTGAGCAAGTCAGACATAACTTTATCAATGGCTTCGTTACCAGTATACCCTTCAGCACCTTCCGATACGGCAATGGTAATGTGGTCGAGGATAAGATATTTACATCCCATAAGAGCCATATACTCGATCTTATCAATAAGCGATTCGTCACCAACAGAGCCTTGATGATCAAGTAGAACAAGATTTTCTGAACCGAATACAGCACGACTTGCTTCCTCCTGTTCTTCAAGGGATACATCGTATTCCTGTAAGTTACGTTCAAGTTTCATTTGAATAAACTTTTCTGCAGTATCACCGATACTCTCTTCAAGAGAGATCATGCCTACTTTATAACTAGTTTTATCCAATAAGTCAAGTACTATTTCTTTAATCACAGTACTTTTTCCGCTACCAGTACCGCTAGTAAAGAGAGTTATTTCTCCGAACCGCATACCGTTAGTCTTTTCGTTAATACCGTTAAGGCATTGCGGATACAACACCGACTCAGTATCTCTACGTGCTAAGTATTGTTCCCATACAGGGTCATGACCTACTATTATACCAGCAGGGCTATAAGGCTGTGCATCCCATATAGCACGCATAACACCATCTTTACCTGCAGCTACATATAGCTCGCAAGGATCTTTAGCTACATTGCCTAATGAAGCTATCTTTATTTTATCTATACCGATAATATTAGCAGCTTCCTTAATACCTTTCTTACCTGCTGCATCATTGTCAAAGAATAATACTACTTCTTCAAATGATCTGATCCATGTCCGAGCATGAAGAAGGCTTTTAAGGTTTGAAGAGCTTGCAACTGATATAACGGGATACACTTTATTATAGTGATCAAGCGATGCTTGCGCGACCGCCATCGCATCGAACTCTCCCTCCGTGATGACAAGTCTCTTTCCTCCTGCATGAAAAGCGTGAACGCCGAAAGGCCAAACATCTTTAAAGTCTCCTACTGTTTTGAATTGTTTAGGTAATGTTCTAACCTTATACGCTACAGGGTGATGTGTATCTGCGTGGTAAGGATAGTTATAAGCAATAATGTTTCTATCGCTGTCATAGTTAACACGAACACCGTAATGTTCGGCAATAGT
>Ga0163179_10001505_pt1 | contig 16560 bp, 4 predicted proteins | sample AtlANTMetagenome_FD_109643 | JGI IMG/M metagenome (GOLD analysis project Ga0163179, IMG submission 109643) | Marine eukaryotic phytoplankton communities from the Atlantic Ocean - Atlantic ANT 2 Metagenome | ecosystem: Environmental > Aquatic > Marine > Oceanic | place: North Atlantic Ocean... | reverse complement strand
CTAACAGATGTTGTTAATGGGAAACTATTTGGAGAGTTAAGTAATGATAGATATACAATTCTTGAAGCATTCTTTATTGCTGCAAACTGACCTGGATCAAAGTTTGCATCTGTAAGAGTAGGATCTTTCTTAGGAATTACAAATCGTCTGCAACGACCATCATTATCTTCTATAACTTTATAAATTCTTTGCTTACCATTCAAGAATGACAAGTCTGGTGTACTAGTTGGAAGACCTGTAATCTCAATTTCTTGTCCTTCTTTAAATTCGTGTGTATTAGTTCTACCAACAAGCTGGTTAGTATAGAATACAATACCACCTACATCTTCAGCATTACCATACTGAGGACTCTGATAACCACCAGTTGCTATAGAAGGATCTCCCTGTAAAGAGAAATCAATTCTAGAGATAGGTAATGTGGTAATAAAATCTTCATCTACCTCAGTAACTTCACCCTCTGCCCTGATTGACTTAATCTTAGTGGTGTCAATAGTTTCAATGTTTGGCGTGGCCGCAAACATCTGAATAGTCGCAGTATTGTTACTATTCCAAACTGGAGCATTAAGTGATTTTAGAGGTTGGAATGTTACATCCCAATAAGTAGGAGCATTATCTGTATTAATTCCAATTACTTGATAGAAACCTTCTGTAAATTCTGCATCATTAGTATCATCAAGTTTAACATAAGTACCAGCAGGAATTGCAGATGAAGGATCAGCAGTAAATTTTAATATGTTCTGACCATTAGTTCCTTCAATGGTTGCAGCAATTTGAGAACCTGCACCAGCAGATGTAATATACTCAAATCGTTCACCCTCAACAAAGGAACCACTTGATAGGTTAACATCAACTGTACCATTAATGTATGCATTAGCACCTGTTGTCTGAGCAAATTTAACATCAAATATATCTGCTCTAGCACCAGTGTTTAGACCAACAACTTCTAGACCAGCAGTAAGATTAGATAAACCAGTGTTCTGTTGGAAGGTAACACGGAATTGATCTGGACCAAAGACCTGTGTACCAACTGCAAAGTTAACACCAGCATCTCCGTTAACATCAGGATCGACGACAATACGTTGCTTATCGTCAAAGACCATCGCGTAGTCCCAAGTAGCAACAGCGTCACCATTAGAGTCAATCTGGTCTCTGAATGTTACACCAATAACATAGTTCTTATCACCGAACTTGAATATATGTTTGCCTGGGTTTGCAGGACGTACAATAACCAAACGTAGGTTGTCACCAACAATTGACGCATCAGGTGGAATGGATATTGGGTTGTCTTCTACATAATCTCCACCAGAAACAACGATGGTTTCTTTAACACCAGGAGTTTTCCATGCCTCTTGACATGCTTTCTTAATAGTTCTTACGGGGTTTACAGCAGATCGACCATCGTTAAGGTCAGAACCAATCTGTTGTGAAACGTAAATACGACCACCAACGTCATTCGTTGCTAGGTTGAGGACGTATTCTGTAGTAGCAATCTTGTCTGATCTATCACCTAGTAGTGGTGTAATAGATCTTGGGAATACTCCAGAGTCTCCAGTTTCATTATATCCAAATCTTTCACTATCAACTGCATGGAAACCAATGTGTTTAAATTGTACTTCACCATTCAGTACAATTCCATCTTTATGTGTTGGAGCATCAGCACCAGTTTGACCAGAATTTATTGACTGGTAAACATTAGCACCAAAATATCTGTATGCATCCTTCTGAAGGATAACGTTAGGAGCCCAAGGTATACCAGTATTATTCTGATAAGTTTTTAAACTAGGTGCTCTGAAGTTAGCATCAGGAGTAACAAAGTTATCAATATCAAGGTTGAGGATTCTTGCAGTATCTGAGATGATAGAAGTTGACGTTCTAATAGCACCTGAAACGTCAAGTTCATAATCAACGGTGTCAAGAACAGCGACGGCAGTTGCACCAGAACCACCACCACCTTCAATTGTAACTGTTGGAGGAGTTGTATAACCTAAGCCTGGGTTGTTAACGGCAATAGTAACAACTTGAGCATTAAAAATAAACGCGGAAGCTTGAGCTTGTATTCCACCAGCAGGAGGTGCAGATACTGTAACAGTTGGTTGAACAGTAAATCCAGAACCACCATTGGTGATGTCTATATTATTAACTCTCTGCCCAGTTCTATTAATACCAACACGAGGTAACCCTGTCGTGGTATCAAGTTCTGTACGTATAATCTCTTTTTCTAGAGATCCTGTACCAACTCTAATGGTTGCTTCATTATCACCGATAAGAGCAGGTTTAGAACCTCTAATTTTCTCCTTATCGGAATTGATGTTAAAACTCATGGTGCCGTCTTACTCCAAGCCTTTAATCCTCAGATAGTATTTAGCATCAGCTCCAGTTAATACTGATAACTTCTGTCACGGCAACCCATTTTAATGTTGCGGTTGTACCTGCCCTAGTTGTAGTATATGAGAATCTATTTGTTGATCCTAAAGGTTGTATATCCCAAGTCTGACCAACAGGAATATCATCCTTAATTACAGTGGTCATTGTTGAAAGAACACTAGTAGTTCCAACGTTATCACAAAATACAGTCGTCTCCATTTTTGCGGAATATACTGTTCCAGTTGGATTAACGCAAAGTATATATCCAGTTATAAAATTACAAGTATTACTATTAATAACTATCTGACCAGCAGTATTATCCAAGGCCAGAACAGCAGTATTCAATCCTCTCAGAATATATCTTGTTGAGCTACTATCAGTAAAATTTGAATTTGCCATATGCAAAGTATGGAAATCCTTTGCATTTCTATTCTCATCAAATATTGTAGTTTGTCCTATAGAAAAACCACCATTAGAATCTAATTGTTCCTTAGTTACTGCCATTTTTTATTTCTTGGTAATATTTGATACAACTGTTACTTTAACAGTATGAGTTGCTAGGACGTTAGCTCCTAAAGAAATATTTAGTCTAACCTCATTATTAGTTGTCATTTCAAATGTTGGTACAATTAACTGAGCACCAGTTCTAAGATTGCCATACTCATTATAAACAACATTTGTTGTATCATCTACAACACCAAATTCATACATCTCTCTAGCACCATTTGATGTATTTTCTGCACAAACAGTAACCTTAGCACCTTTTTCAGTTGCTGTTGGATAAATGATTGAGTTACCAGTGTTAGATGATCCCTTAACAAGAGTAACAACATCAGTTAGAATTCTAAGATCTGCAAGTTCAAACTCCTTAAGATCACTATCAAAGACCTTAACTCCATTATAGTTACCTGTACCATATCCAGTGTTTAGATATACATCACCTTGATCATCTAATCTAAGAATTGGATCAGTATATACACCAGATGATACACCTATATCAAAGTACTGTTTAGAACTATGAAGGAATGTCTTGGTAGTATTAGTGTTATCTAAAGTTGTAGCAGCATTATCAAATGTGAATAAAGATGCAGTGATCTCAAATTCATCACTAGTACTAGAAACAATAGTATCAACTGAATAGAACTCAAATGCTGACTGAGTTAGTCTCAATGAGTTATTACCAGCGTTATAGAAGTATAAAGTATCTTCATCACCACCAGCAGTTAATTCAGGAACAATATAAGTATCTTGGTCAACGTCTTTAACACCACCCAATGATCCCCAGTTAAGGCCATCAAATCCTTCATATTGAAGTGTGGATGAGTTATATCTGATAGAACCTCTCTCAGCAACACCTCTTTGAGCAGTGTTACCAGATGGAACTACAAGAGAAGTAGCACCATCAATCTTAACTTTCTTACCAGAGTTAGGTCTAATATTAATATCATTAATATCAGTTGAAATCTCATTACCAAATAGTCTTAAATCGCCACTAATAACAACTGGAACAGTATTATTAGGACCAATTCTCAGTTCTTCAATATCATCAAATTCTAATGGAGCAACACCCAATCCCCACCAAGTTAGTACAGCAGTACCATTAGCAAGAGCACCACTTGTGTGTACTGGTTCATTACCAGTTGTAGCAGTAGTACCAGCAGTAGTTACTTCATATAAATTGTTTAACCACTTAAGATATGTACCTGTTGTTACTGGTGCGTTGGCATTCCACTCTGTATAATCTGGTGCAAGTACGTTCACAGAACGTATCTTCTTCATTTTAAAGAACTCAAGGAAGGTAGGAGTTACCTTAAGTGTATTTTCATCATCATTATAGAACCATATAGTATTATCATTAGCACCAACTGTCTTTTCTGCCAACATGTAGGTGTTTCCATCTAAGTCTCTTACACCACCTAGAGATGACCATGATGTAGTACTAGAATGATATCCTTCATACTGATTGGATGTAGTATTAAATCTAATAACACCATCCTTTGTAATCGCAGGGCCTGGTCTAGATGCTGTATCACCAGCAGGAACTGCAAGACCACTAGAAGCAGTTACATCTACAATCCTTCCAATCGCAGGATTAAGAACAAGATCGTTAGAACCTAATGAACTAATAGTTGCATCAGGACCAGTAATCTTTAGATTATCACCTGCTTTAAACTCATCAGATTTTATATAACCACCTGTTGCAACCTCTAAATTACCAGTAGCAGCAGCGATTGTTAGTTTAGGAGTAAATGTTCCAGCTACTTCTGCACCATACTTAAAGTTTTGAGTTATTACTTCAATATCTTTATTAGTATCAGTTTTAATTGATAGATTAGTTCCAGGAACAGCACCAACAGTAAGAGGTGCAGTAAGTAATGGAGTTTCTAATGAAACAGCAACTTTTGCTACAGAAGTATCAAGATTAGCAATAATACCATTATTGATAGTACCATCAGTTGAAATAATATCTTTAACAGTGAATGCTCCAGTTAAAACTTCACCTTTAACAACCTCTTCTATAACAATATCACTAACTAATAATTGAAATCCACTACCAAATGTCTTGGGGTTGTTGAGATCAATTGTTAATTCTGATTCTTCTCCATCCTCACCACCTTCATTAGTATGTTGAGTATCATTAGTATCGCAATAGTAGTATAGTGTTGGAGTAGTTTCTGTAACTTTAATCGTTAATGATTCAGCACCTGCTGTTGTTACTCTAGTTACACCATCAGTATACTCAGCACCATAAGCATCAAATTCAATTGCACCACCAATTGAAGGTTGTTTATCTATTACAAATGAAGTAGAGTTAGTAACACTTACAATTTTTGTTTCAGCAGCAAAAGCACCAGCTCCTTGATCTCCAAGAACTTTTTCGACAATCATACCTGCCTTAAGTCCAGTTGTAGAACCAACTGTAATTGTAGTCGCCGTTGCTACTAATGTTGCATTAATACTATCTACTCTGTCCCATCTTCCATCAGGGAATGAACTCAAAGCAAATATATGTCCACCAAGTGTAGCACTGTTTAGATTGAATTCGTATGAGTTACCAGCATAGAATGTTAATGCAGGTCGGTATAATGCAGTTCCTGTTCCTGGATCAATCCAGAAACTATAATTTGTCTCAGCACTTGTTATACCATATGCTGTAGTTGGAGCATTCTCATTAACAAAATATCCACCAGCATTAAAACCAAATCGATCAATAATGAAATATGATATGTTACCACCACTAGTTTTAACTTTTCTGACAATTTGTGCAGATCCAGCACTACCTACACTACTAACTGATAAGGTAACATCATCAGCAGGAGATGCACCACCAATTAAATTACCAGCAATAGTAACTACTTCATTAAGAGCATAAAATATTCCTTCATCTCCAGTTGTTATAGTTGCTGAAAGAACAGCACCTACGTTATCACGGAAAACATCAAACTTAGCATTAACTCCACTTCCAGAAGCTGTTGAAGCAACACCAGTATAATTCTGATCATTAGCCGAGGCTACTGTTGTAGAAGCTGTAATAGTTGCTGCCTGAATTGCACCACCAGGATCTCTTATACTATCTCCAACTTGAATTGCAGCAGCAGCAATAGTAGAACTTGGTACTACCTGATCAACTTGTGTATTGGTTACTGTGTAAATATCTGGTTGAACTAAATCAGATGAATTAACTGTTAAAATATCATTTTTTGTATAACCATTACCACCATTAGCAACAGAAACTTCAGTTACAACACCAAGTTGATTAATAGTAAACTCAAAACCACTTCCATTTCCATATTCAGGAATAAAGCTTAATACAACACTACCAACAGTAGATGGAGCAGCATTTATTTGTACAGTCGTAGCATCTACTATAGCAAGAACTGTTGTACCAGCATTAACATCACCAGTACCACTTACCTTAGTAACATTCATTCCAACTCCAATTAAGGAGGAATCTGGAACTGTTAAGTAATCTGAATTTGCATTGGTAATTCTAATATCAGCATCACCTGGAGTAGGTGGTGAAATTGATAATGTTATTTGAGTAGCATTATCAACAGATTGTACTACAGTACCAGCAGCAACCTGTCCATCATTATTGATATTAGCAATAATATCAACAGTATCACCAACTTGAATACCTGTTGTAGAAGCAACTGTAATCTGTGGGTTGGATGGAGCAACAGTCTGTATTGCAATAGTTAAATCGTTATTTGGAGTAGCACCACCAAGTAAATCACCAGTAATTAAAAGTTGTTCTGATGGTAGATATCCTGTACCAGCATTGTTGATAGTAATAGAATCATATGATGCATTACCTCCAGCATATATGACATTAACATCAATATTAAATCCAGCACCAGAACCACCACTAGGAGTTATATTACTAAATGTTGCGTTAGCACTACCAGCAGCAATACCAGTCAGGTTATAAGTGTTAACAGCACCAGTAGAAACGAATGTAGTACCTGGACCAGTTATATCTATTTCTCCTCTTGCAAACGTACTAACATTAGTAGTACCAGCTGGGAGATTTAATGTATCATTGATAGCATATCCTGTACCATATGCAGAATAATCATCAATAGCAAGAATGGAACCGAAGTTAGCACCAAGAGTATATTGGAATCCAGAACCTACTACACCTGCACCTACGTCACCAGCAGACATAAGATCTGTTCCAGCAACTGATACTACATCACCAGAAGTATATTGTCCATCACCTGAACTAGTAACACTAATAGCAGAGACAAGTCCACCAATACCAGTTAATTCTACTATTAATCCATTACCAGTAGCATGATCAGTTAATGTTACATCTCCACCCATTGCTGCGTGTTGACCACAACTGAAGAATAGATTTGGTGTATTTGGAGCAGCAGGGACTACAAATGTTATTTGCTTAGTTGTAGATCCTGTAAAGTTTGCAAGCCAATCTGCTTCTGAAACATCTGTTCCATCAAGTGTATATGTAACACCATCACCAGTACCTATGATAGTAGCAGTATCATCTACTGTGGTACAAAAGAATGCTGGATGTGAATCATTACTAGGATCAGTAAGATTGAATACGTATGTTTTTCCTTTGAATAGACTAAAGTTTCCAGCCTGCTTACCATCAAAGTAATATCTACCACTAGCGGCCTTAACTACAAATGTCTGTGTACCAGCAAGGGGAAGAGTTCCTGTAAGTTGATCACTGATAGCATAACCAGCATCTGCTGATATAACTTCACTACCTCCAGCAGCACCAAATTCTTGAACGCTACCACCACTAACAGAAATATTTGCAAGGAAATTTGCTCCATTTCCTCCTGTTAACGGAATACTCTTAAATATTCCATCTGGATATCCTGTACCACCAGTTGTATTAGTAGTCCAAGAATCAACTGTAAAGTCTGCTGCTAATCCTGTACCAGTACCACCAGTAAGAGCAACACCACTATATGAACCTGCTTGATAGTTAGAACCACCTGCTGTTAAAACACCACCAATTTCATCAATGGTAAAATCAATAGTAGCACCAGTACCAGAACCACTTGTACCTACAGAAACACCCTGATATGTACCTGGAGTATATCCAGTACCACCTTGAGTAATAGTTCCAACAAATCCAGCAACTGTTACAGCAAGAGCACCGCCATCACCAGTACCACCTAATGTTGGTACATCTGGATATGAACCAGAATCATAGTTGGTACCAGGAGTTTGAATAGCAACAAGTAACGAATCTAGACTATTTTTCTCAACAACGAAGTCCCTATAATATTTCGTTGCTCCTTCTGATAAGTCTGATAATTTCTTACTATTACTAACAAATCCAAATACACCATTGGATTGCTTGTATATACCTAAATCTGGATCGTTTGTAAAGGCCAGACTGGGGCTGGAGACTGTACCATCTCCTAATTTTATATTACCTGCTTGTAGGTCACTTCCTCCAGAAGTAACGTTAAACAGTTGAGAAGCGATGTCGTTGACCTTTACCCTCTGCATTTCAAGGGTATCGGTTCTCGCTATATTAATTGCTGGCATTTACTAGATCTCGTAGTAGGGACTTAATCTCGAAGAGTTCATTCTTCAACATATTTATGTCCTCTAATGCGGAACCTAGTTGTTTTGACTTCCTTCTAGCCTCTATTGCAGAATCATCCTTATTAATGATGGCCCCAGTGTTTTGGTCTCTTACGAGACCATCATGGCCTTCTACCTTCAAATAGTCCATACGCGGAATTAGAACGAAGCTACTGCTCTTATGTCTTGAATCTTAGGAACATATGCTGGATCTACTGATTTCATGACAACTTTAACAGCAAATGATGAGAATTCTGGTAGATCTGAAGCACTAAACTTCAATTCTTGATATGAAGATTGTTTTTCAACAACACCTGATATATTATTCTCACTAGTTGCTACTTCAAGACTATCTGGTTCACCAGAAGTATTGAAATATACCCAATCAATATCCTCAAAATTCTCTTGACTAGAGGCTTTCTTATATCTGTAAAGAACAACAACATTAGAAACATCCTTAACATTAGCTGTTAAACGAACATCAATAGCAGTTGCAGGACTACCAATAGAAACTTCCTTAGTTACATACTTAGAAGATGATGAACTATTCTTAGATGTATTCTCTGAAACAAAGTCATCACCATCACTATATGAAATCTTACCAATTTCTAAGAATTTCTCTTCTCCAGCTGGTTGATTAGGATATGCTACAAAATCACCGACGCGGAAAATGTCAGCAATTTGAGACGCTACATCAGCAACTCTATTGAAAAGAACATTATCTTGTATTCTTCCTGTAAAATCATCAATGATTGGTTGTGTATCTACTCTAAGAGTTAACTCTTGTGTTTTATTATTCCAAAGAGTTGTACTACCAGTAATTAAATTATCATATGTCTGAGTAATAGTAGATGGATTACGAGCAACAATTGTTGCAGCATCAGCAATATCTGCTAATACTTGTGTTGGACTACTATCAATAGTAACATTTGTTAATGAAGATTGACCACCTAGTTCTACACCCTCACCTTTCTGGAAGAACTGACTTGTTTTAACTCTTACCCATACTGTAGTACCATCTACTTTAGCAATAGTACCTGTGGCCTTAGTTGCTTTTCCTTCAATAGTTTGATTAGAAGTTATTGCAGTACCACCATTTCCAGCAAGTTGGAAACTATAAAGTGGATAGAACTCAACAATTTGATCTCTTCTACCAAATCTATCTTCCTTACCACTTGCATTTTCTATTCTATTAGAAGATGTTATAACAGAAGCACTTGAAAGATCTACAATTGGACTCAAATGAGACACAGTAGATGAGATCCACATCTTATAAACCAGTGAATTAGAAACACTGTTCAGAGTTTCATTAATCTTAGAAGCAATAAACTTCTGATTTGTAAAGTAATGAGACTCATTTAAGAATGTCTTCTCATAATCTGTTTGAGAATAAGAAGTATAATTAGTTGTTGTAGAATCTACTGGTATTACATTAGTGGTCTTAACCCAACTTTCTAATTTGGTTCCAGTAAATGTTAAGTAACTTACTTGTGGATATAAAGTTTCAAACTTTCTATTGTAACTAGAATATGTTACATCTCCACCACCAATAGTATTTCCTGCTGCCTTAGAAGTAGAAGTAATATTATAAGTGTCTATACCAGAGTTAGTTACTTGGAATAAAGTATTGTTTAAAATGTCTGCTGTTATACCACCAGTCTCTTTTGCAGATCTATAGAATACATAAGAATTTCCACTGGTTTCAAATCCATTGTCTCTATGATGTACTTTTAATACACTGTTATTATTCTTAAACAGTTTAGCAGTTGCATTAGTACTTGCACCAGCATTTGTTTCAAATGGATTAGTATCAAGTAATTCATAACCAAGACTCTTATTCTTAAGAAGTAACTCAGCAGGTCTTGTAATATCAAACTCAGCACGATATAACTTAAACTTAAGATCCTCAAATATATCTTCTGTCCAGTTATCTACGTTCTGTGATCGGTAAACCGAACCTAGTGATGGTTGGGTTGTGATAATTGTACTTGTTGATATGTCGGTTTCCCCTAAACGAGATGCCCACATTTCATAATCTACAGAATCAGTCTCTGCTGTTAGAGCATATTCAGTATCATTCTGTAAATATACTGGATTATCAAATGCAAAGTGTGATGGTGTTGTAGATTGTGTTATACCTGTCTCATCAATTGCCACACCCATATTTACTGCTGGAGAATCAATATAAATGAATGTTTCAATTGAACATCCACCTGCACCGTTACCAACACCTTTAATAACTACAGATGGTGGTTCTGTATATCCATATCCTGCAAGAGATATTTCTGTATTGTAAACTTTACCACCAGAAACTTATATACGTGCAGTAGCAACTGAACCGCCTGGTAGTTGAGGACTCTCTATAGTAAGAACAGCACTATCATAATTAAGTCCTGGATTAGTTACTCTAATATCAGATAACTTACCACTATCCTTAGCAATAGTTAATTTAATTTCTGTTCCTTCAGTAGCATTTGCTAATGTAACAGATGGAATAGTTAAATCTTCATTCTGTTGGAATGAACGTCCATTATGATTACTTAAAACAAGTGTATAAACCTGTTCATTAGTTAAAGAGAATTTACCTGAAGCAGATGCAACTAGATCCACACCATTCTTATCAATGACTTTAAGAATAGGGCCACTAGCAGCAGAAGATGCACCAGTTACTTTTTCATCTTTATATACTGATGCATTACCATTAGTATATACTTTAAGGAATGTATTTGGAGTAAGAGTCTTCTCTGTACCTGGAATAACATTCTTACCAGGTTTGTCACTATCTACATTAGTTAAGTATACTTTTACTGGAATATTAGTACTCTTCTTATTAAAGAATAGATCTACACCAGTTACAAATACACCACCTTCAAAGTTCTCAACCTTGAATGTTTGAGCAAGTGGATTAGGTCTGATTGGATTATCTGTATTACTGTCAACTAATTGAACACCTTCATTTGCTTTGAAGTATGCAGGTTTTGTTGAAACAATACTAGATGGATTCTCTGGAAGAATACCAGTAGCATAGTATGTAACTTCAGCATAAGTATCTACTGTTGCTTTATCTTCATCAGTAGAACTAGAAGTAAATCTAATTGTCTTAGAACCAGTAGTAACTCTTATTTCTTCTGCTGCACTATCATAATCAACAGTATCAACGTCTCCAGTCCAAGTAGCATTTTCTCTTGGAGGAGTACCAGCAGGAAGTAATATAATTCCACTAGCATTACCATACTCATCAGTAATAACTTCACCATTGAATGCTGATAGTGAGTTACCAGCAATACCAGTAAATCTGAGGTCAGGGTTAACCCAACGATTAACATTTCTACCTTCTAAGAAAACATTAATCTTAGTATTTGGTTTTAATCTTCTAACAGCAAATTGTATTGGAGTACTCTTAGCAAAGAATTGGAGTGCAGTTGATACAAGATTTCCTCTTACATTCTTAGTCTGTAATCCTTTACCAATATCATTGTTTTGTGGACTAATATTAGAAGAACTTGCAACTGAGGCCAAGTTAATAGATGATTGAGCTTCTTGTGTATTAACTGTTCCCAAAGAATTAATGGAAGTAAATGATGGTGCAGTACCAACCCAGTTAACAACAAATGAATTATGTAAACTAGAGAAACTCTCTTTAATATTTTCTTTTGCAAGGAAAATAGTATACAAATTAGTATTTGTATCAACTACCAATGGTTCTACACTTTGATCATACCAAGTATTAACATTAGGTGATAGTTCACTATCTCCAACATACTGAATAACAACAAATGGATTTGGATTTAATGTTTTAGATGCAAAATCATTACCAAGAAGACTTAGATGAGAGTATGGTAATGTAATTATATCACCAGACTTCTTATAACCAGAAACTGCTCTCTGATCTTCTCTTGTATTAACTTCTTGTAAAGATATAGAATCTTCTTTAGATTGTGGACGTAAAACAGATTGTTGTGTACTAATAGCACAGTTGTAATCTAATGATGTGAGATTTCCAACTTGATGTGCTTCAAAGTTATCAACAAAGAATCCACTCTTAAAGCGATCCATACCAATTTCATCCTTGACCTGCATGTTTAATGCTTGCTGTTCAAGAATGCTTAACGTTGTGTAATATTCTAAACGATCAATACGTTTCTCCAACTTACCAATGTCACGCATTGTGTAACGACGGTTATCTACTGGAGTAATTCTTACATCCTTACTTGTTGTAGTATAAGCAGGAATATAAACATAGAACAATGCCACAGCATCATCTACTGGATCTGGCTTAGATGGGTTGAGTGATGAGTTACCTTCCTTAATGAGAAACTCACCCTTCTTATTGAGAAAGACTCCATCTATACGATCCAAGTATTGAATTTGACTGAATGAGAATGTATATTCCAATCCAACATCAGGAGCAGGAGTAGATGCAATAACAGAACCAGCACCAGCAAATGAACCTGCTGTGATTTCTAATGATGATACATCTTGGAATCCAGCAATAATTGCATTATTATCTACCTTTGGTCTAAAGTCAATAACATTTTTGAGTTGTACTATTCCATGAACAGAAGAGTTAAAACTAGGAATCTCATCCTCAGTAACACCTGCTTCATGTAAGTAACTATCAATAGTACAGAAATCACCTTGTGATTGCTCAAAGTAATCAAAAGCAACTACCAATTGTCCTATTGGTTGCTCGAACCCTGGCTTGATGACGATTCTAGAAACATCATAAACTGTGTCTCTCTGTCCATTATCAAAAGTGAATCTGTTAGTGACATCAGTACCACTAATAAGATTACCTGCACTATCAACTTCTGGGGGTTGTGATGATGTTCCTTCATAAACATATCTTAATTTGTATGCATCAGAATAAGATAATATCTCTACAGCTGTAGTATCATAACTAGTTCCTCTCAATGGAATTACACGATCACCTGAAGAATCAATAACAATCCTCTTATTCTTAATTGCTGTCTTAAGTCTTGGCTTAGCATTAGTAACTTCAAGAGTAGCAGTTAATTTTAATTTAGGGAATGTTCCATTACTTGCAATAGTTCCGAAGTAAGTAGTTGCTAATTGGAGACTAATACTACCAGAAGTAAGGCCACTAGCAGTATCAGTAGCAGAAGTTACTTCAACAGCATCAGCAGGAACATAAATTATATCTCCATTCTCAATAGAAGTTGCATCACCTTTATTCAATACAGTGATAACAAAGTTACTTTCAGAGAAAGTAGCAAATCTTTGAGTTCCATATGGAAGTTGTGCAGCAAATGTTACTGTACCACCAGAGGTTGAAGCAGTAGTAACAAAATCTCTACGGAAGTAATACTTAATCTTACTATCTTCATTACCAGCAGAGATCTTCTCTACTTGCTTACTTCCTGTTGGGAATATTAAAGATCCTGAGTTTGCATTACTTACTTTAGGACGTAATCTAACAATACTAGTATTAGTTACATCACCAGGTAATGCTATATCAAAATATACACGAGTCTTAGCAGATCCTTCCTGTTGGGTAGCATATTGAACTACAGCACGAACAAGATTGTTTGAAGAGTCTGAGAACTGTACTAAATCTCCCTGTTGTAATAGAGGTCCAGCATCAGCACTAAAACTAGTAGACTCAATAAAATTGTATCCTTTGCTACCAAAGAATGTAAAATCTGTTACACTCTTAATTTCTGAATATGTTTGACTATCTACAACGATGTCAGCACTGAATGTATTTGTATTTCCAGATCCATATGTACATCCAACAGACTTAACATTCTGTGGTGTATAAGTTGTTACTGAATTTCTGTTTATAACAGGGATAATTGCAGCAGCAGTACTTGGATTACCTGCTGACGCTGGATTCTTTGCAACTACAACTGGTGGTTGAGCAAATTCTATACTAACAGCATTTCTATTAACAATTTCTGCTTTAAGAACATTACCAGAGGGATTCTTAGTAACAAGAATCTTAGATGGGTCATACTCTACACCATTAACAACAAGAGTTAATCCATCTGCATATCCAACACCTCTATTTTGCACAACAAAGTGTGAAATAGTATTATCTTTAGCAATCTTAATTGTTACTCCAGCCTCATCTCTAATAGTTTCACCTGACTGGAATCTTCCTGATAAAGTCTTAACAAATAAAATTCTACCAGCAGTATATACTCCAGAAGGAGCTCCTTCTACAACACCATAAGCACCACTATTGATACCATATACATACTTACCTTCATCAAATCCTGATACTGGAACATCTTCCAATAAAATTTTAGTGAAGAACTGAGGGTCAAAGTACGATAGTCCAAATGTACTATTATAAGCAGCAGTACCTTCAGAAAGACGGCCTTTAGAAAGAACGATATCAGAATCTGAATTAAATCCTAATCCTCTTTGTTGTAGGAAGAAATTACTTGGTTTTACTTTACCAATAACAGGAGTAATTGTTTCACCATAATCTACAATATTTCCTAATTCGTTATTATCATTCTCAGCATCACTTGCTGATAGGAATAACTTTCTTAATCCATTGCCATCTCCAGCATCATATTCTTTTAATAGCAATTCTAATTCATCCTTAGAACCTTGAACCGTTAGTTCTAGGTAGAATTTAGAAGCAGATGCATTAACAAGAGGTTTATTAACCTTAGAATATGCTAATGAAGTAATAGAACTTGTAGAAGTTGGACTTCCACCACCACTTCTTGACTTAACAATATAAAGAGTTCCAATACTAGACTCAAAAGTTCCATCTGTAATAGAATTTAACGTTGTACTAGCATTAACAACATCAATAGTAATAGTTTTTACACCATCATTAGAACTAAAAACAGTACCTCTCTTACTGATAGTTTGTCTATGATCAGTTGCTAATTCTGTTCCATTTAATCCAATAGAACCATCATTAAATGTAGAGTATAAAAATACATCAGGATATGCAGTAAGATCAGATCCTTCTTTGTTTAGAGGAACACTACCAAATACATTAGAGATATTAAATGTTGGTAATCCCTTTGTCTTTAAAGTTACATTATCACTACTTAAACTTTCTCTTGCCTTAGCAACATCTAGATACTTAGTTTCTTTATTAACAATTTCATATCCTTTAATATATGCTTTACCTGGACCAATACTAGCAACCATCTTTCTAGATGCATCACCTGCTGACTGGCCATTGTAAAGTCCAAATTCATCTACAGCATATATTCCTTGGTTACCATCTTTCTGAGCATATTCTCTAATATCAATAGAGAAATCTCTTACTATATAATCTCCACTCTCATCAAATGTTCTACGAGCAAGAGTCTTTTCTAATAGATTGTAATCTGATGGTGATACTTTCTTTTGTACAACTCCTCTTGAAACTGTAAGAAGTTGAATAAAGTTCTTATCTGTTATTGCACCAAGTGCAAATTCTTTTAATGTAAGAGAAATCTTTAATCTATGACCACCTGGAGCAGTGTAGTTAGAAGATCCAATTGCATTGTCATAAAGACTTGCATCTTTCTCTGGAGTTATAACTTCTTCTACAATATTAAATCCAACTTTTGCAGATGGTTTATTATAGTATTCATCAATAACAAGTAATCCAGCGTCGTTACGGACAAAGTAACCATTAATGAAGTATATACCTTCTTCTACCTTAACAGCAGACCCATAGCCCATTGCAGGACTCTCTAAGGAAACAACTTCACCTGTATCAGGATTAGTTACTTGAATACTCGTAGGAAGTACACTACCGTCTGTACCTACTACGAGTAAAGGAGTATTTACACCATCAACCACTTCCAGAGTTTCACCTTGTCTGAAAGTTGGTTCAGTGTTTGAGTTACCACTGTTTAAGTAATTAACATATACTGTATCAGCAGTAGATTCAGTTGCTAAATTAGTTGTTAAAACTGTACCAATAACACCAGAAGTAAGACCTTTCAACTGCTGACCAACTAGCTGAGAAATGTCGTACTTTTTATAAACAATATTACCTGCGCCATCGTTAACTGCTACCTCTGAAACAGATGATAGTTTAACGTAATCTAATTTCGTATTTAATCCTACTTCACCAGGTATGACAAGTTCACCTTGTTTAAAGGCATACTTACCAAAACTTTCTACTTGGTTCTGTAGAAT
>Ga0163179_10001504_pt1 | contig 16572 bp, 14 predicted proteins | sample AtlANTMetagenome_FD_109643 | JGI IMG/M metagenome (GOLD analysis project Ga0163179, IMG submission 109643) | Marine eukaryotic phytoplankton communities from the Atlantic Ocean - Atlantic ANT 2 Metagenome | ecosystem: Environmental > Aquatic > Marine > Oceanic | place: North Atlantic Ocean... | reverse complement strand
TCCCGAACCAACTTCTGGTTGGAATAATCTTTCAAACTCTGCTGTCAATAATATATTTTTAATTCCTCTCTTTACAGAAACCGCATCCTTTACTGTTGCAACATCTCCTGTTTGTGGATTTGCCGTAAAATCAAAACTCAAATCTGTATAAGATTTTTTGTATGTTGCCATAATTCCTCTGTTATTATTTAGTTAAACTATCTAAATCTAATTATTAGTTATCTTCCAACAAATTTCTATCTGCTGGTAAATTTTCGGGGTTTGGTACATTATCTAAAGCTCTAGCATAAGATTCAACTATTCCTCCCTGGCCAGTTTCAGTTATTGCATCATCACCTCTAACTGTAATCACCATTTTCTTATATTCAGTATCATCATCTGTGGGTGGAATTTGCAAACGAGTAACACCATCTTCTTCAGTATTTCTTCCCTCAACATCTGCAATAAAAATTTGAGCAAGTTCCTCACTTGATCTTGATGTAGTTTCAGTAAATGAAATAATGGTATCATCACCTGTAAAGAAACCTAATCTACCATTAAATCCAGTATTTAATTCTGGTTCTTTTACAGCACCATCAATAACTTTAAATATTTGTTGTTGCATTGATCTTTCACTCGGAAAAGTATTAAATGGTGCATCAGCAGCCATTGTCCAATTTACATTATCATCAGTTATTTGTTCTATTGAATCTTCTACTGCTGCAAAAGTATTTTCATTTCCTTGAAACACTTTATAAACTGTAGTACCTTTACCATTTGGTTTATGAGATGATCTATTTGTCAATACTTCTTTTGTAAATCTTCCCTCTCCAACAAGTGTTGTTGCATTTCCTTTAGTAAAATCAATTGCCAATAGTTCGTTTTGGCCAGTTGAAGTTTCTCTGCCTGGTTCTAATGGTGCACTTCCATCATAAGGAAACTCTATAAATTGCGCAGTCTTGTTATCATACTGTCTAACTATTCTTTCTTCATCAACTGTAGTTCCAGTTATTGTAGGCCCAAGTTTGATATGGTCTACTATGATTTTACTACTAAGATCATCAAACCTAAGAATTTGACCAAAACATCCAGACTTCATTCCAAGAACATAATCACCAACATTAGGTGTTATGTTATTCCATTCTGTAAATTGTATTGTTGTTGCATCTCTAAAGTTAACTGGTGGATTAAGACCAGCAGCGTCAAAAACATCTGTTGCTAATTCAGCTTGAGCAGCAGTGGCAGCATTATACTGAGTTTGTAATTGCAGAACTGCAGTATCCAATTCTGATTCCTCTGGAATAGGAGCAACTTCTTGAAACTCTAATCCTAATCCATTTTGACCGAATAATAATTCTAAACCTTTTGTTGAACTTAATCCCTGCATTCCACTAACAGACACCATTAAAAATCCAGCAGTGAATTTTAAAGAATCTGGTGGTGGATCATCTGAGCCAACTAAAGCTGCTTGAATAGCTTTATTTCCTCCAAAAGTTTTTATCGTTAACCAATAAACACCAGCTTCAGGTAAATTTGTAAATATACTAAGAAACGCTTTAATTTTATTTGCAACATCTTCAAAATATTTAATATACTCATCAATTATGTCTAGTAAAATTGCAATATAAGTATCTGCCCCATCAGCAAAAGATTTTAAACTTTGTGCAAAACCTATAATTTCATCAAAAAAACCGGCATAGCCAGGAATCATATCTTTTATCTTAATAGAATTAAAATTTGGAGAAATAGATGGTGGCGCTGAAACATCAATTCCTAATATTTCTCCATATTTGGGAACATCACCTATTCTAACATCGTTAGCAGAAATATTATCGTTTAATGCAGATCCTTTCAATGGTTTGGGTATATAATTAAAAGTAATAGGATAAGTTGGTGGAGTTCTCCCCGCAAAAAGATTTCTTTGAGATTCCTTATCTGGAACTGGTTGGGCCTCACGAATTCTTTCACCTGCTATAAAATTAACATCACCAATTTTTTTAAATTTAGTAGTAACTTCTTTCCAAGTACCATTAGGATTTACATCTACTGATTCTACATTTTGTGATATAAGTCTAAATTCGGGTGGGCCACCATAAACCTTATTAAGTTTATCACGAAATCTCTTTTGTGTTTTTACTTCCGTTATTTCATCAATTCTACCCAATGCATCAGAATCTTCACCTATTATAAAATCACCCTTTTTCCATTCTCCATATCTAGTGTCATTTGTCATGACCATTTTATCTTTACCAAGTTCTTCATCATCTGATTTAAATTTAACAGCCTTTAACTTTTTAACCATTTCACTAAAATTTGGAGCACCATCAAATAATCTTTGAAGACTTTCCCATGCAGAAACAAATTGAGTAAAATCACTAGTAGCAACTAATGCAGCAATTGCAACAACTTCTATACCTTCAATATTAGAACTTCCAGAAAAGTTTGGTTTACCAGAGCTGACTATTTCAGTAATCTCTCCACGTTGTTCAAGTTCTAATGCTCTTGCAACAAAATCTGGTGGGCCTGCTGTTGTCAAAGGTAATGTATATATTCTTTCAGATTTAAGAGTGGTAAAATCAAAAGGTTTATCATTTTGTATTTGGTCACTATAATTACTCATATTAACTGGTGAACCATCAGCAGTGTAAAGTTTAACTCTTGTACCAAGAGATTGTAGACGCGTCTGTGTTGTTTTTGGAATCTTAAATCTTGCAACATCTCCCTCATCATCAAATGCTGCAGACATGATACTAAGACACTCAGCTGGAGTCATTTGAGGTGGGAGTATTCCACCTGGCAATTTTACAGTTGATAATGGTTCACCCGTCCAAGTTGCTGCGTTATATCCCCCCAATTCCCATTTTGGTGGATCGTAAAATATTGGAGTTGGTGGAATAAAGCCCACCTCTCCTTGCTTTTTATCATTAGGATCTCTATAAAGTTTAAGATCTTTAAGTTGCATTGTTTTTTGATAATCTTCATCTACTCTTAAAATAAGACTACGTTCAGATGTACCATTATTGGGATCACTTGGTTCAAATTGATATAAACCATTTTCATCTTGTAAAATTTTTAATCCATATGTTTGAGGGTTTAAATTTCCAAATGAAGGATCTGTTGGATCAACTAATAACCAAAACACACCAATCTCTTTAAAATCATTACATAGTTTTATAATTTCTTCCGCGGCTAATCTAATTATAGTTCCTGCAGGATTTGATAGCATTAAAAATAATTTAGCAACATCACCAGTTTTCTTAATGATCTCCATCAATACTTCTACGCTGTTTATTGCATTTTGAGCATTACGAGCAATCTTATCAAACTCTTCTGGTAATACTAATTCTTTTTTATTCCAATTAGCCATTATTAGTTTCCTTAGCCTTTTCTATATCTTTTTTTCTTTTCAATAAAACTTGTTTTTGATTTTCAAGTTGTTTTTTTGAAGCTTCTACTGTGTGTAACATATCTTTCCATTTTTTAACTAATTCAGAATCCTTAAAACTTTTTGAATCTTGCCAAATACCATCTGTGCTCATATTATCCTCCTACCATGACTGTTGCACCTGTTCCCAAAATTAAAGATCCACAATCTCCCTTATCCATCAATCTAGCTACACCTTTAACACCTTTTGCTGTCAAAACAGTTGTTGACACATCTTGAACTACTCCTGTATGAACTGAAGTACCAAGTACATGAGGTGCTATTACATCTTGTGCAACATGAGGTGGAACTCCCATAACTAACACATCAGTTGTGGTTGCAGTTATTGGTGCTGGTGAAAATCCTGCGTGTCCTATTGACATATCGCCGGTTATTGAACATGGCATAGACATAATAATCCTCCTTATACTGAATCTAAAATTGTAAAATCACCATTTGAATATCCATTTGCTAATGCTTCTTCATTAAGAATAGCAACTTCTGTAGCTGGATCATCTGGATCATCTCTGTGTTTAAATGCATTACCATTAAAATCTAGTGTACTACTTGATGCATTATTTTGATCTGAAAATACTATTACTTGATCATCTCTATCACTATCTGTATTATTGTAAACTGAAACAAAAAAGAAACCATCTTTATAATTTCCTGTACCAATTTGAAATGGATTTCCCCAGCCATCTATAGTATTTAACACCGAAGCAGCTGTGGAAGTTCCTGCACCACCAGTATAAACTCCCATTTGGTCATGAACTTTTTCTGCTCTGATAGTAAAATGAACTTTAAAGTTTGTACCCTCAGAGGTTGTTTTAAAAATTAAAATATTAGAATTATCATCTACTACAGGAGAATTTTCCACATTATCTGAAAACCAATAAGAACTAGAATTTGTAACTGGCCAAGAAGTGTCTACATAAGTAAGTTCATAAGACTCACCATCTCCTGTATCAGTTGACAAAGTAATTTCTGTATTAGATTGTACTACAAATTCACTATTTGATGTTGCGTAACTTACATTAGTGGTAAATCCATTTTGATATTTTAAAGTTTTAAATCTTGCTGGTGATGGTAACGCATTTGCAAACTTAGATGGAAAAGTTTGTGAACCAGTTTCAAGTCCAAGTGTAAAAAATCCACCTTCTGTAAGTATACCTCCTGACTCATCCTCAAGTAAAATAATATTACTGACTGCATCAACCCCTTGAATAGTAACCACATCACCAGACTGAATAATTGTTCCATCAGTCTTCACTCTGTTCAATGCGTAATCTCTTGCGTGTTTGAATTTTGGAAAATAAGAATCAAGTTCATTTAATCCAGAATCGGGAAAAGTAACGATACGATTAAAATCTTCAGTTTCTATTTTTCCACCAAATCCATCTTCAAATACAATAAACTCTGTTCCAAAAGATTTTCCAGTAGTATTTTCTTCAAGAGTTATAAATCCACCAGCAGTAATTTTACTTGTTGCCAAACCACCAGAAAATGCTCCATTTGATGAAATTTGACCAGTATCCTCATTCAACTTTAATCCCATATCTCTGAACATGGACTTGTATGTTGGGCCACTGGTAAATTTAACTGATGCAATTGAAGCAGTTGCAGAGTTATCTGCGTAAACATAGTATTGAGTACCTAAAGATATATTTGAACTTGTATCTCCCCTAAGAAGAACAGTATTATTTCCTCCACACCCTCCATGTACAATTTCTGCAATTCCAGCCCCAGAACCACTTGCTGAAACTTTGACAACCGCTCCTGTTTTGTCTATTCCATCGTATGTTTGTAATTTAAAAGAACCTTCACAAGTTTGTCCATCAACAACAGTACTCTTTATAATTTCATAAGTAAAAACTGTTGTATTTGATACTGAATGTACATTATGAATTCCATTAATATGAGTTGGATTATCACAGCCAGTCATTACTATTTGATTTTGTTGGTCTGTCAATCCATGAGCACCATCTGTGGTAACTGTTACTTTAGAATGTGTAGCAATTGGGCCCACATCACTACTAGGAGCAATTGTTACAGAATCAACAGCTACATTAGTAGTTGTCATATTTTCTTCCATCACATATTCTGAATCTGGATGTACTCTAAACTTAATAGTTCCTTCGTGTGCCGTAGAACTAGATGTTGATGGTCTAAATGGTTGTTGTGGAAACCAATTTTCCAATATCTTGTTAGAAACATTAGTAAACAAAACTTCTTGTGTAAAAGTGGCTCCAGAGCCATCTGTAACTTGCACACGATCACTAAATCTTCTTGTAAGACTAGAATCCGTTCTAGCTCCAAAATTTGTAACAGTAAAATGATGTGTATTGGGTTCTGCACTACTATCTGTTGAAGTTGTACCAATAAACACATCTTCCATATTTGTACGAAGCCCCACTCCAGCATTTTCTCCTGGCGTTGTTCCTCCACCTGCTATTGCTTGCAACGGAGTTGATGTATGTGAAACATCAAATTCAATATTTGCAAATGGTTTAGTTCCAGCATAAACAGATGGTGGCCCAACTGCTTCCGATGCAGCCACAGCCAATGTACCATCGGGATTAAAAGTTAATCCCTTACCATCTCCTGTATTTGCAAATGCTACATAATTATGACTTACACCAGATTTACTTATATGGTCTGCAACTGAAGAGCCCCTTACACCAGTATCAAATGAACACACTTCAAATTGTCCACCAGTTAAAGAAAAAGTTCCCTGTGGCCCACCCCTTGATGTATAAGTAGTATTTTCATGAGTTTCAGTACTTCCTCCTTCAGAATTTATAGTATTCTCTGTAGTTATAATTCTTAATGTATCAAAATCTGTTACAGAAAAATCCCCATTAGAGAATTGTGCAGATTGTGGAACTAGATCACTTTTTAATTCAATAAATGGATCATGAGTAGAGTTTCCAGAACCATGACCAGATACATTGGTAGTAGCAAACGAACTAGAATTTCCATAAGTTGTAAATACTACTGCTGGATCACCCATAATCTTTTCCTTAATTCAATTTAACAAGAGAACCTTCAACTGTATTAATACCAGAAGCTGTACTATTAATAAGGACTCCTTCAAGAGTAATACCTGCAATCCCAAGTTTTATAGATGAAGCTCCATACGAAAGTTCTATTCCAGTGGCTCCTACGGAAATTGAAGCCAAGCCTCCCAAATATTTTAAATCTATTCCAGCTGCACCCATTTCAAAAGTTGATACAGAAATTAATGATTTTAGAGAAATATTTCCAGTTGGTGTCATTTGAAAGGAAGATAGAAGTCCAGTACCCCCTGGCTGGCCTGGAAGCATAGGCCCAAGGTCAACATTAAAATTACCTATTCCAAAATTTGCAGTATTGAAATTAATATCGCCAAAAGTAGCAGTGGTTTTTCTAGCTTCTGCTGCTGGTGGTAAAGAAAAATTTGTAATAGTTTCGTGTAAAGCACCAGTTACAACTAAATCCATTGCTCCACCGCTTGTAATTCCAGTGCTTCCTCTTGATGTAATAGAAGTTGAACCAGTTTCTAAAGAATATAATCCACCAATTTGGTGTCTAAGACTACCTCTTATGGTGTCTGTATCGGATGCCTCGGTAATTGTTTTTTTTACTCTTCTTCCAATTAATTCTATAACACCAGTACCAGCATCAAGAGTTATCCCCTTGAGTGGATCTACACTTATGTTTGCACTATCTATTTCAAAACCAAAAGATTTACCTTTCATATTAATATTTTTTGTAGTGAGAAGATCAAAACCATTAGCAGCTACAATATCTAATCTACCAGAAATATTTTCATACTTGTTACCAAAAATTGCAGTGTAATCGTTATTTAATCCTATATGAAAATTTTCATTAACTACTTTAATAATTTTTTGTCCTAAAGCTCCTATTTCCTCAAAAGTTCCTGTTCTATGATAACGATGTAATCTTTCTTTGCCGGGAGTATCATCAACTTCTATGAGATGACCACTTTCTGATTGATGAACATGATTGTATGGATATTTGGCTCCGTAAATGGATTGAGGAATGGGATCTTTCCATTTAAAACCAGTACCAACTTCGGGCCCTGCGGTCTGTAAAGATGCAGTAGAAAATCCTTCACCAGTATATACTCCCCATTGTGCTATTTTTTGAGCAACAATTCCCTGTGAGTAATCAAAATCAGTTTGAGACTTTCCAATAGCTGCTTTCGGAGTTGTTGGTTGTCCTAATACATGGGTATCATCACTACGAGGATAAGTAGACCTTGTACCATGTTCTTCTATTGCTAGAAACATAGCTGCTGTACTTTGTATACCACTTGTTTGTGTTAAAAATCTTTTAGTATTTTTTTCACTAGTGTTATTGGGCCCACTAGTTTCAAAATCTGGTTGTTTTCCCCTCTTAAAAAGTGATAAATTTTTAGGGGGATAAGGAACATTATCCTCTAAAGCATCTCCTTTAAATTCAAGTGGATTTTTTGGATAATCTTTTTTAACCCTTTTTAAATCTATATGAGGTAGTTCAATAAAATCTCCCCTTGGATCATTGAACCCTACATTTGGAACACTTGGTACTTCTGGAATACCACCAAGAGTTCCAAAGAAAACTGGTTCTTGACCTTGCATCCCATCACGATAAAATCCAACAACCCACGTTCCCTCAACAGGCCCAGTTGGACTAATACCTACACCAGTTTGTGCAGCAGAAAGAATAGGTTGAACAGGATATGCCCAAGGTAAAGATTCTGTTGGCATATCAGTTTTGTCTTCAGTATGCCATCCTAGTATCCTAACCCTACACCTACCCAAAAATAATGGATCATGGCGGTCTTCAACAACTCCCTGCCACCAGACAAATCCATCTTTTCCCATATATTCAGTCATTATATTGTTTCCAAATTTTGTTCTTGTTGTCTAAATTCTTCTGCTGTCAATGGTAATCCAGTTCTAGGATTGGGAACTTGCACAACAGGATCAACTGCCTCAAATGTAGAAGATATTGCAGACTTATATCCATCTTTAATTGCTTCAACATGCATTGTATATTCATCTTGTGTAATTTTGTGTCTTAGTGCAGTAATCAAAAATTTACCACTATAATACTTATGACCAGCTCCTCGGCCGGATGTAGAAGCTACTTTTGGATTTTCTGTAGGGAAATCAAATGAAATCAAATCACCAACTTCTCTTGAAGAATCACCTGCAGCTGAAAAGTTTATTTTAACACTATCAAGTTGTAATCTTTGTGATATTCTCCTAGCAAGAACATCTTCAACATGATTTTCTTTTATATCTAATTTTATTTTTTTTCCATCTTCTGTCATTTGATTTCCCTTTTCATCTGTAGCACCATTTTGAAATTTTAAACTTTGTCCAGCATTTGATGGAACTAATGATATGTGAGATTCGGGTTTTCCTAAAAAATCAGCATTGTCTGAACATAGTCTACCACTTTCAACTGAAACAGATACATCAATCTGTGATTTTTCGTCAAAATCTCCGCCCTTTTCTGTATTCTCTAAAGTTGATACAGTATTGGTTGCTGGATCTTTTACACTAACTGAACTGGGCGGTGTAACGTAATGAAAATCTCTTCGGTCTACTCTCATTCGGATAAGGTCATGAGTAATAACACGATTTGAATACATACCTAATACTACATTTTTCATTGTGTCAAAAGAATCAGTTAATCTAAAACTAGATACTGATTCGTATAAATCTTGTTTACTTTCTCCCATATTGGCTGGTATGTACTTATAAGAAGCCACAAATGGTTTCATACTTTCTTCAATCTCAGGAGTGTCTTTAAAAATAGGAATATGTGATTGTTTATCATCATTAGCAGTGGATAAAATAGCATTTCTTTCTAAGTGAGGAAACTCTTTAGCCACATCTTGCCCATTATCATATTTTGGTTTAAAAAGTCTAAAACCACCTAACATAAGAGTCTCTATGGAAACAAATCTAAATCCTTGAAGAGTTTGATAAAATACAAAATTAGCACCTTTTGTTTCTGGATTTGCAGACACTGCTTTTGAGGCCAAAAAAGATATAGCTTTAAATGGATTCCAATTTGGAATTATTACCTCAGCTGGAAATCTTGTAGGTTCAACTAAAAATGGTTTTCTTGTTGGTGGTTGTCTTAATGGTTTCTTTTTTCCAATAAAAAAATCATAAAATATATCTCTTGCCATTGCCGCAAGAGTGTAAGGTTTATCATTAATACTTTGGTTTGTATTTGGTAAATTTTGTTTAGTTGGATATATTTTTCTAACTTTTGATAATAAATTTGTAAACTGACTATCTGTTACAAAGTATAGTTTAATAGTTCTAGAATTGTCTGTTACTTGAACTGGTGGATCTACTTTATAAATTCTAAAACGATTAATTATCTGTTTGGGTGCTTCTGATACAGGGGGAGCATCAGTAGTTGTTGCGCCCTGAGTGGGCGGTAGAGATGCTCCAGCAGTAGAAAAAGAAACTTCAAATATCTCTTCTCCGATAATAGGAAAAGATTCTATCAAACCTACAGTATCCGTAAGTTTAATATCACCAGAAACTACAGGAGAGTATATATCTTCATAAAAATTTAGTTCATGCCAAACACTTGTAGTAAGGTCTAAAAAATTAGCACCAGCACCTGTATCTATATCAAGATTTGCAGATGTTAATGTCATTTTAGTGATATTGAAATCCCCAACTCTTTTGGGCTGTTTTTCGGGATTAAACGCAGTTTTCTTTTCCGTTTCCTTTAATATTGAATCAGCCATTATCTAAATAGTCCTCTAGCTTCATCTTGAACAGTCTGTATGAATGAAGCATCAATTAACTGAATTTCTCTTTTTGCTTCATTTAAATCTTGTTCATATCCGTATGCATAAATTATTTTTCTCTCAGCTTCATCTGTTTCTGTATATGTTTGATAATCAATCTCTAACGTATACTCTGGAACTGCATCAACAACTTTTGTTTCTTCAATTCTAGCTCTTGCAATTTTTTCATAATGATGAATTTTAGTTTGAGCTATTTCTATTGAACCATATTTGTCTATTACATATTCCCTAAAATCTTTATAACTGAGAGGCCATTCCCAATAAGGATCTACTATATTGTTAACTAGATAAATTGTCCAAGTATAAATGGTGTCTCCGTAATATTGATAAGCAAGAACATCTGGACGCATACCTTCTGGAACAACATAAGGATAATATACTGTTATCTCATCTTCAATTGCAGTTTTTAATTTGTTTCTAATCATTAAATTAACGGCGACTGTAAAATCTGGAACTGTAGAATTATTACCACCTATGTCATAAGCTATTCTTGGATAGTTTGCAAAAAATTCTGACATATTAATACCCCGCGTCTATGTCTTGTTTAGTGAGAAGTTGTGTTTCTTTAAATGACATTGATATTGTAGTGGTTAGTGGTTGATCATCATCCGTAAAAGAAACCAAACCAGAAGTTGTATAATCTGCAGCAAAAGATTCCATAAAACAATTATGAATTTTAAAAAGAGGTTTAGTAGGGTTAATACCCTCTAATTCCTCCTGTACTGCTTTTTTATTAACATGATATTTTATTTCAAATTCATCTGGATATGATAAAGTAACAGAAGAGTTAATTTGTTCTCCTGCACCAGTGCCGGGATGCATCCTTCTTTTAAAAAATCTAACTATCTTAGAAATTTCTGTAGCCTCTTCAGCTGAACGCGGAACCATTATAAATGTATAACTGAAAGTACGAAATCCACCAGGCCCTTGATACACCACTGCTTTGTGTGGATTTAAAATTTGTCCAGTTGCCTTTGATACTGCTTGGCCCGCTGCACTACCAGCAAATGTTCTTAGAGACTCAGTTGCAGCAGCCTTTGTCGCATCCTTTAAAATATTACCTCCACCAAGAATGTTCTTTCTTATTGAACTGAAAGCGTCAAATCCAGCAGCTCCTGCTTGAGCAAATTCACCTGCTGCTAGTGCAGCAGCTGCTCCTCCCCCCCCTTGACCTGTAGCTAAACTTATAAAACCTCCCATTTCTACATCACCAATAGCTTGACTGTATGAAGTTTTTAAAGCATCGGGAGGCATATACAAAACAACTTCTCCGTTTGGTGTTCCTCTTCTAGATTGTGAAGATGAAGTATAAGATTTTTTTGCAATGAATCTTATGTAATGAGGATATTCATCACCAAAACCTCCCACGCCTGCTGGATATTTGAAAAAATCTCCTGTATCAGCATTTGTACGAGCCATGGTGCTTTCAACTGAAAAATCATTACAAAGAGTTAATGGCCCTTCATAATCGTAAGACTTTGACGATTCTTTTACTAATTTTCCTTTTTCATCATCCCATGACCAAACAACTTCTGTGTAAATTTTCATTACTCTTCCTATAACTTGATAATTTTATTTGGGCGGTTTTGTGCCGTTACTACATATTTATATGAGGATTAAGAAAGGTTTTTATAAGCCAAAAAATATATCTAAATACAAGGGAGATTATCGTAAAATATTTCATCGCTCGGGGTTAGAACTAAAGTTTATGAGATATCTTGATGGTAATGATTCTATATTAAAATGGTCAAGTGAAGAGATTGTTATCCCCTATCGCTCTCCCATTGATGGTAAAGTCCATCGTTATTTTCCTGACTTTTGGGTAAAGACTGCACAAGGTGAAATGCTCATAGAAATTAAACCAAAAATTCAAACTAAACCACCTAAACCAAAACCAAACAGAAGAAGGTTTATTAGAGAAGTCAAGGCTTGGGGAGTTAACGAAGCGAAGTGGAAAGCAGCCGTGACTTACTGTGAAGCCAGAAATTGGAAATGGAAAATATTAACTGAACAAGATTTAACTAAATATTAGTATTATGGCAGAACAAAGTTTTTTAGATACACTCAAAACATCAATTAAGACCGCTGGAGCTGGAGCAAAAGCTAGAGCAGCTGGAGATTGGTTTAAGGAAAAAGTAAGACAGGCAAGTGCAAGTGCTCAAATGAGAGCAGTAACTCCGAACCAACTTCTTAGAAGACAAGAAGAAGGTAGTGCGACACTTGGAAAAATGTTGTTCTATAAGTATGATCCAAAGTTTGCTAAGAAGTTACCTTATTGGGATATGTATCCTTTAGTATTTCCATTTGAAAAAGCTAAGGGTGGATTCTATGGTTTGAATTTACATTATATTCCACCAAGAGAACGAGCAGTTCTTATGGATCAATTAAAAAGATATGCAACTAATAAAAAGTATGATGAAACTACAAGATTAAAATTAACGTATGATATATTAAAAGGATTTGGTAGAGCAGTTCCATGTGTAAAAAGATATCTTGGAACTAATGTTCGTTCAAATACTGTGAGGATAAATGCAGACGAGTGGGAAATAGCAATATTCCTACCAGTTGAAAGATTTCAAAAAGAAAGTACAAGAACTGTCTGGAATGACAGTAAGAAATTCTATTAATGGCACAAACTCAATTTAGTATAGAAAAATTAAAAGCAACTGTTGGTGAATTTGCCAAAGGAAACAGATACAATGTATCAATTACACCTCCAGCATTTTTATCAGCCTCATCCCAAACTTTAAATAAATTGCCATTTTTATGTGAATCCGTTTCACTTCCAACTAAGGGTATAGCAACTAATCCACATGACATAGGAAATGGCCCACCAAGAGAAATAGCTTATAGAGAAACATTTACAGAATCTGCTTTATCATTTATTTTAGATGATGCTTTTGAAATAAAAAGCTTTTTTGATGGATGGCAGGCAGGTATTATGAATAGTAATAGTACTCGTAATCCTAATTATTATTTTAATTATGTTGGAGAAATTAGGATAGCTAGACTGATAAACAGCGCAACTACACTTGATCCTGCAGCAGGTAATTATAGAGTGGTATTACTAGAAGCATATCCTTCTGCTGTTGGTGAAGTTGCATTGGGCCACGCGCAAGGAAATGAAGTATTAAAACTTAGTGTAACATTTAAATATAGAAGATGGAATGCTTTAGCAAATTTTTTATAAAATAATGATTTGAAAAGGAGAATATTATGGCTTTGCCAAAATTAAATACTATACAATATGATTTAGAATTACCATTATCTGGTAAAAAAATTGAATATAGACCTTTTTTAGTTAAAGAGGAAAAAATTCTTCTTATGGCTCTAGAGGGAAATAATGAAAAGGAGATGACAAAGGCAATAAAGCAAATATTAACTCAGTGCGTACTAACTAAGGGATTTAATGTTAATAAACTTGCGATTGTCGATCTTGAATATCTTTTTCTTAACCTTAGAGGAAAAGCAGTTGGAGATATAAGTACAGTTTCATTTAAACATGAATGTGGTGAAATTATTAAACTTGATGTAGATCTTACTAAGGTAGAAGTAGTTCAAAATGAAAATTACTCTGATATAGTAAAACTTACAGATGATATTATGATTCGTTTAAGTCCACCAAAAATAGATGATGTTATTGGAGTTGCAAATACAAATCAAATAGATATAGTTATGAAAATAATTAGAAATAGTTTACTTGAAATTATTCAAGGTGAAGAAATATTTTCTGCACAAGATCATACTAAAGAAGAGCTAGATGAATTTGTAAATTCATTAAACTCTGCTCAATTTTTAAAGCTTCAAGAGTATTATGAAACTTTACCAAAATTAAAACAAGATATTGAGTATACTTGTCCAAAATGTGGAAAAACTGAAACAGAAACTTTAGAGGGTCTTGCATCTTTTTTCGCATCTGCCTAAGTCATAACTCACTTGAAGCGTATTATTTACAAAATTTTGCAATGATACAACATCACAAATGGAGTTTGACGGAAATCGAGGATATGTTGCCCTACGAAAGAATACTATACTCAGAATTATTAATGCAGTGGGTGAATGAAGAAAATGCTAGGATTGAAGAACAAAATCGTAAAAATAAAATTTAACAAGAGAAACAAATGGCCACACTTTCAGACGTAGTTACTTCTTTAAAAGACATAAACACAACACTTGAAGCGCCACCCAAAAAATCTGCATCAGATGTAGAACGTGAAATGGAAGCTGCAAATGATGCAAAGCGTGGTAGGGAAATTCAAGAGAATATTTTGTCTGAGCTCAAAAGGGGTATCGGTGGTGTGACAGGTGCTGATAAACAGAAGGGTGGATTAATTTCAGGCCTTCTTGGTGGTCTTGGAGCTGGTATTATGGGAGTAATTAGAGCAGTATCAAAAATTGGGCCAAAATTTATTTTAGGAATGGGATCACTTGGTGCTGGTATAGTTGCATTCATGGTAGCGCTAGGAGGTGGAGCTGCGATAGCAACATATGCGGGACTTGATGGTGAAGGATTAAAAACACTTGTAGGTAATACTTTTGGTGCATTTTCGGGAACTGATTTGGTGGCTATGGCAGCAATAATAGGTGCTGCTATGGGAATGGAAAGATTTAAAATTAGTAAAGTGGGAGTGGCGTTAGGTATGGGTGCAATTGGTGCTGGTATTGCTGCATTTACTCTTGGTATTCTTTTAGCTGATGGATTTTCATCACTTGGTGCTTTGATTGGATTGGATGGTGGTAGTCTTAAAACATTAATGAGTAATTTTTTCGGAGCATTTGACGGGCCCGGCCAGATAAAAGGTCTAGTAACATTGTTAACAGCTGGAGCATTAGCGGGTGCAATACCAGGCGGAGAAGTTGCAGTAGTTAAAGGTATGACTGCAATTGGTGCTGGTATTGCAGCATTTACCATAGGATTACTTGTAGGTGAGGGTTTTGCAATGATTGGTAAAATGTTGGGTTTAGATGGAAGTAATCTAAAAGTTCTTCTTGGTAATCTTGGAGAAGGTATTGGTAACTTTATCGGTGGTATCGGTAAGGGAACATTTGAACAATTAAAAGACATTGATGCAGAAAAATTAGTTCAACTTGGTAAGGGGATTGCGGGTGTAGGTGTAGGAATTGCTGCCTTTGGAGCTGGTGCAGTTGTTGGTGTAATTGGCGGTGTTATGGAAGGTCTTGGTTCTTTCTTTGGTGTCAAAAGCCCTATTGATAGAATAATTGAAATATCTCAAGATAAAAGTATTGATACAAAAAGATTAAAAGAACTTGGAGAAGGTCTTGGGCCTCTAGGACAGGGAATTGCTGCATTTGGTGGTTTTGAATTAAAGGGTGGTTTCTTTGGTGGTGATACTGATATAGAACAATTTATTAAGGTGATTCAAAAAATAGGAGCTTCAGATGCTAACATTGATGCAGTACAAATAGCAACAATTGCATCAGGAATAGAACCTTTAGGAAAAGCAATGTCAGGATTTAAAGGTATAGATTTTGCAAATCTTGATGATATAGATGATTTCTTTGATGGAATCTCCTACAGAAACTTACAAAGAGCAGCGACACCAGAGCAACTTAAAGAAGTCTCAAAAGGTATCGCACCACTAGCTGAAGCAATGAAATCTTTCAAAGGAATAGATATGGATGCAATAACTGGTGGAGTGGGAGAGGATAATCTAGGAAAATTCTTTGAAGGTATGGGTGTAGCCGCAAAAGAAATTAAAGATCCTAATACGTTAGTAAAAGCTGCTATAGGAGTAAAGGCATTGGGTGAAGCAATGCAGTCTTTCAAGGGAATAGATGGTGATCAAATTAATACGGCACTGGAAGCTGTAGTTGAAGCTGGAGGAAGTGATAAAGCAATACAAATTTTTACTGGATCAGCACAGGCTGCAGGTGCAGGAGGTGGTGGAGATACATTTGTTACTAACAATTATTATACAGACAATAGTGTAAAATCATCGTCAAATATGAACCTCAATGAATCAGTACCTACAAGATCTGGTGAGTCAACACAACAGCTTGTAAAGGAAGCAAGTAAGAGTAATTAAGGGGGGTGAGGGTTGATTAAACCCTCACTAGTTTTATTGATTAAGCCTCTTGAGCTAGTTTCTGAAAATAATCCATAGACTCGCCACTATCATCAGATTCAGCGACAGCTGGTTTAGATGGAGCCGTATAAGGTTGACCACCATCAAATGGAACATCTACAGAATTAGGTGTAGGGGAAAACTCACTACCCAAACCAAGAACACGATCTAGTTTAGCTTTGAGTTCATCAAATGATTTGAACTTATCTTCACTTACCAATTCTTTCAAAGAGTTTTCTGACTTCCAAATC
>Ga0163179_10001503_pt1 | contig 16575 bp, 13 predicted proteins | sample AtlANTMetagenome_FD_109643 | JGI IMG/M metagenome (GOLD analysis project Ga0163179, IMG submission 109643) | Marine eukaryotic phytoplankton communities from the Atlantic Ocean - Atlantic ANT 2 Metagenome | ecosystem: Environmental > Aquatic > Marine > Oceanic | place: North Atlantic Ocean... | reverse complement strand
GTCTTCGTCGATCCACGCGTAGTCCACCTGCTCTCCGTCAACCGTTGCAAAGCGCGGGCGCCACTCGGGTCGGCGCGTCAGTAAGAACGCACCACCCCAAAGGGTTGCCGCTTCCGCGGCGATAAAGCCAAGGGCTGCAGAGAGCACGGCTTGGGCAGGGCCACCAAGTTGCTCGGAAAGCAACAAGGTCTGAAACGCTTCTCGCGCACCTTCTCCAGCAATCGTTGGGCTCAACAAAGTTGCGAAAATCTGAATGGTTGACCCAAAGACAATCGGCCAGAACGCAGCGGTCGCCACACCTATCGCCAAAGCGGTGAAGAAATACACAACCGCTGTGGTGAAGTGAGTAATGAACTTGTTGAAGAGTACAAGAAACAAGAGCTTTGCTTGTCCGCGATACGCGCCTGCGGCATCCGCAAACTTATCGACTTGTCCTCGAATCTTTCCTGGCATGAAGCGGCCAAAGAAGCGCATCGATCCCATGAGCAACACAGGCCACACAAGCCCAATAATCACGACCAATGAGATACCACCGGCCACCGCCAAGATGGCACCTGCCAAGATCGGCGCAGCATCCGGCTTGTTTACAGCCTCACTCGCGCAGACATCCTGAAGCACGCTGTAGCCGAAGGGCAAAGTCAGCACCATTCCCAAAAACAGGCCGGTGACGCCAATGAATTTCTCCAAGACTTTCGCTGTAATCACGCGCGGCCACTTGTTGGAGTAACGACCCGCCTCATAGAGCGTGTAGCCGTCCAAACCAATCGTGCTCGGCATGAAGGTGCCAATGAATCGCCCAATGAGAAAGGACGTCATAATCTTCTGCCAAAACGGGAAGCGAATACCCTGACCCACCAGCAACAGATGCCATGCGTAGGCAGATGACATCACACCCACAAACTTCACTGCCATCGCAATCAACGCGAAGAGTATGAAAGTCGATCCGTCCACCTGTCCTACAAATGAGACTAAGGCAGAGTAAATCGGCTCAATACCACCATCACTGTTTGGGATTGGCTGCCCATCTTCTCCGATCAGAGGCACCTGAATGGGATGACGTAGCAAGGCCACCAGACCAACAATCGTAAAGGCGATTTTGGCCCACAAACCCACCTTGGAACGGGCGTCTTGAGAGAGTTGCTTGCGACCCTTGAAAAAGAGCACCACCGAAAAAAGGAGCAACAGGAGCGCAGGCAGACCCAGTTGGCCGGTCCATGCGAACGCAAATACGCCCGCAAAAAATGCGGCCGAAAGCGCGATGAGGTCTTCTCCAAATGCGTGCTTTTTCTCTTCTGACATTCTGCCTTTCCGATGGGTAGCGGCTGTCTTCTAACGGGACAAGGCACTACCGGCGAGAGGAGAAATGCGAGTCAGCCCCCGATGCGAGTCATCACTCCCTCAAAAGGCACCCCGCCGTCCACCGTACAACCATGGGATTCGCGCTTACCTGCCACCATATTTTGAATCGCCGATTCCAGGTCCTCGTCGCTTGCGCCTTCGCGCAGGATATCCCGCAAAGACGGTGTGCCGTCATCCGAAAGACAGGTTCGCAAGTGACCATTGGCCATCAACCTCAAGCGGTTGCAACTGGCACAGAAACGCTCGGAGAGCGGCGAGATAAAGCCCAAGCGCAATGCGCTCTCCGCGACTCTCCATCCCTCCGCAGGCCCACCCTGCGTATCTCGCCCAACAGGCTCCAAGGTACGAAAAGCCTGAATCCGCTCCCGCAACTCGGCACCCGTCACACTCGCATGCCAGCGTGCCTCGAATGGCATGTACTCGATAAAGCGCAGATGTGTTTTGTCGGCATGGGGCTCGAAGTACCGAATCAGATCTTCCAACTCGTCGTCATTCTGGCCCCGCAAAAGCACCGCATTGATCTTCACTGGATGTAGGCCTGCATCCCATGCTGCCTCGATACCGGCCAGCACCCGACGCAGGGAAGCACCGCGTGTCAAGGCCGCGAAACGCGCAGGTTTCAACGAGTCTAGCGAGACATTCACACGGGTCAGTCCGGCGGCTGCCAACGGAGCTGCAAGCTTTGGCAGAAGCAAACCATTGGTGGTCAGCGCAATCTCGTCCAAACCCAAGTCACTCAGAAGCGCTACGAGGTCGACAAGGTCCTTTCTGAGAGTCGGTTCGCCACCCGTGATGCGCACCCGGCGAATCCCCAAGTTTGCGAACACGGTCACAATCCGAGCCATTTCCTCAAAACTCAGTAGTTCCTCGCGCGGCATCCACTCCATACCTTCCGCAGGCAAGCAGTACACACAACGAAAATTACAACGGTCGGTCACCGACAAACGTAAGTAGCTGTGGACGCGCCCAAAGCGATCCACCAGCACACTCGGCGGTCGTCGCGTCAACTCGTCTCTCCATTTACCGGAAGCTTATCGACAATGGCCCGCGCAATCTGCATAAACACACCGCTGTCATCCTCATCCAAGACTTGGGGTGCCCCCGAATCGCCACCTTCTCGAATAGCTGGATCCAGTGGCACTGTGCCAATGACTTCTACGCCATGACGCTCAGCCAATTTGGCACCGCCACCTTGACCAAAGGGATAGCTCCGTGAGCCATCGGGCATCTCGAAATAGGACATGTTCTCGACCACCCCAAGCACGGGCACATCCAGCTTCTCAAACATCGCCACGCCGCGCTCGGCATCAAGCAACGCCAAGTCCTGTGGCGTCGTCACAATGACCGAACCAGAAATGGGGGTTGCTTGAATCATAGTGAGTTGAGCATCTCCTGTACCTGGGGGAAGGTCAATGATGAGATAGTCTACCTCTGCCCACTTCACGTCTTGTAGAAATTGCTTGACCACCCCCATCACCATGGGGCCACGCCAAATAATCGGCTCACCGGGGTCCACCATAAAACCGATCGACATGCACTTCACGCCATAGGAATGAAGTGGAAGAATACGGCGGGACTCATCGGCCATTGGTTTGCCGCTCACCTTCATCATCAGGGGCAATGAGGGTCCGTAAATGTCAGCATCCATCAAACCCACGCTGTGACCCAACTTGCTGAGGCCACAGGCCAAGTTCGTCGAGATAGTGGATTTCCCCACGCCCCCTTTACCGGATGCAACGGCAATGATGTGCCCCACACCCTCAATGGCTTGATTAACCACAGGTCCGCCATGCGGCTGCATACCGCCGCTACTCTGCATTCCACGCACAGGCGGTCGTTTCGGAGTTGGAGCCGCGCCGGGCATGGGCGGTAAACGCACATTGCAGACCACTGGTCCAGACCAGCCCATGGCCTCAATTCCCGTACGAATCCGCTCCTGGATCTCTTGCCGACTCTCGGGGGTATGACGCGCATCAAACTGGAGCACATATTTAAGCGATCCACGGTCGATGACTGCTTCTTTAACCATGCCTGCTAACCACACAGAACGCCCACTGACCGGGTCACGGACTTGGGTTGCAGCAGGCTCAAGATAGGACTGGGCTTCCTCGACAGACAAAGGAACCTCCTCTTTGTCCTACGGAGCTAACATGTCAGTGCTGAGTCCACCGCAACAGCAGGGAAGCGAGTGCCGAAGCTTCTAAGCCATGACCTTGAGTTTTCTTGCCATCCCAGGCCTGAACATAGGCTCCATCTAAGATGTAGACACTCTCCGAATCCATGGCGAAAAGCCGACCTTCAGCGGGATAGTCCACACCGGTCACTTCCTCCGCGGTTTTCCCCATACGGCCACGATGTGGAAGGACGCCACCGACTCTTGGTGCGCAGATTCCCGTCATCATCGGCCAGCGGTGAAGCGCGAGAATTTCATCGCGCGGCGAGCGCTGACCCAACAACAAGACCCGAGAGCGTGGTGAGCGAAGGTCCGGAAAGCCGAGCGCCACATAGTAGCCCTCTTTTAGACGTACAAGACCGCGTTCGCCCGAGGTGTTCAAGACCTCTTGCGCAGCCGACAAATCCACAAGCCAGTCTGGTAAATCGGGGAAGGTGTCACGGGTCAGGTCGCCCCCTAAATCCTGGAGACAACGTTCCCATCCAGCAGGCACGCTGACTTCCTCTTCTTCCACCACCCCAAGATTCTCCGAATCCGGAGCTGCTTCGGACTCCTCAATCTTCTCCACAATGTCCTCATCCGAAGGCGCAGACCTCTGGACATCGGCCAATACACCACCCAACTCGGGCCCAAGCAACTGATCGCCTGCAATCCGACAAACACTCGGATCACCCGGCAAGACAAAAACGGGCAGCGTTCCCACCACTCCGGCTACGGCACGTAGATGCATGGCTTTTGAGCGTAGCTGCGGCAAGATTATCGCCCGAAGGCATTCGCCAAAACCTGGAATTTCCTTATCGAGAAACGTACCTACAGCTTCGTAGCTGTGGTCGATTCGGGACAGCCCCGTGCCACCAACCACCACCACCGCATTCACATCTCGGCGATCCTGAGCGTCGAGCACGAAACGGCGAATCGCCTTCTTGGATTCATCCACCGCCACCCGGTCTACCACCCGATGACCATGCTTCTCAAGACCGGCTGACAACTCCACCCCACCGCCATCTTCATCCACACCACGCGTGGAGGAGACCACACCGATCAATACCTGAACCGACTGCTCTTTTTGATTGCTCATGGATTCCCCTTGGGAGAGGAACTCTACACCGAATCCAAGTCGTCGGGGTGATTGATGTTTCGAACTGCATGCGGGCTCACCAGCACACGTTGAGCGGACTCTCCAAACTGCAGTGCAGACGCCTGACGCTGAATGTGGTCGTGAAGCCTGTCTCGGTGTTCGTGCGCGTAGTGTGCAATCAAGGGATGCACCCGCTCTCCATCAAAAGCGACCGCAGGTGCTGGTGTCAGCAACAGACTCTGCACGCTCGGCAAATCCAGAAAAGGCACATCACATGGACAAAAGAGTGCGCTTTCACCCAACGCCAGCGTTTCCAAGGCGAAAACCATGCCACGGAGGGGATAAAACCCGTCTGCTTCCGGCTCACGGAGCAGTGGAAACCCCAGATCTGAGAGAGCGCTATCCCGAACCACCAAACACGGTTCTAAGCCCGCCTGTAGAAGCACATCGACAACATGCGCGACCATCGGTCGACCCTGGACTTCAAATCGTGCTTTGTCGTGCCCAAAGCGACGTGACGCTCCGCCCGCAAGCACAAAGGCCTTGCTCACCACCCGAGATTCGCCTCAGCACCCAGCGTCCAATCCCATCGCAAGACCTGGACGCGCACAGAGTCACCAGCCTTTAAGCCCTCATTTTCCACATTCAACAGCGCCAAGCCATCCGCAGCAACCATGGAACTCAAAGCCCCAGAGGACTGATTCGAGAAAGGCTCCGCGCAGATTTTCCCATCGCGCATCTGCAACGCCACACGCGACAACAAAGCACGCCCTGGCTTCTTCGAAATCCCCGCCACCAAACAGGCATCAACCACGGGAGAAAAGCCTCGCTGGGCACCCAGCATACGTTGAATGGCAGGACGAACAAACTCCGTAAAATTCACCATGCAACTGACCGGATTGCCCGGCAGACCAAAGGCTGGTTTGCCGCCAATCTGACCGAATGCCAACGGTTTACCCGGCTTGATGGCCACCTTCCAAAAGTCCAGATCCGAACCCAAGGCCTCATATGCCTCTTTTACGAAATCAAAGTCGCCTACCGACACCCCGCCGGTGGTCACAATCAAATCGCCCACCAAGCAGCGCTTGAGATAGGTCAACAAGGCATCCGGAGCGTCCGGTGCATTCCCGCAGTCCACGGGAATCCCCCCTGCCTCCAGCACCTGCCCGATCAAGCTGTGTGTATTGGACGAATAGATCTGTCCGGGTCCAAGCGGTTGACCTGCTTCAACAACCTCATCGCCTGTCGACAAGATCGCCACTACAGGCCGACGAACAACGGACACGTGAGCCATTCCTAAGGACGACAACAACCCCACAGCAGGCGGATCCAAACGTCGGCCTGCCAACAACACCGTCGTTCCCGGGGACACATCATTCCCAGCAAGGCGCACGTTCTGACCCAGGCGAACAGGAGCTGTCAACTCTACGGTGGATTCATCCAGCATACGTGTTTGCTCCACCATAATCACGGCGTCGGCGCCAGCCGGCATGGGAGCACCCGTCATAATTCGCGAGCATGTTCCACGAACCACCTCTCGACTGCCGACCCCGCCAGCAGGAATGGTTTCCAAGACCTTCAACTGTTGAGGTGCTTCGACGGCATCCACCGCTCGCAGGGCAAAGCCATCCATCGCACTGTTGTCCCAAGGTGGAATGGCCGACGGCGCGACGACATCGGTCGATAAGAAGCGGCCATGTGCCTCGGACAATGCCACGTCTTCCGAATCGAGCCGCTCGATTCCATCCAATACCTGACCGAGTGCAGCCTCGAGGCGCAGCATTATTCCGCTCCGACTTTAAGCTTCTGCCCGGGCTGAATCGTGCTGGAAGACAGATTATTCCAAGCCTTGATTTGATCCACAGACACCTTGTTCTTTAGAGCGATCCCATAGAGCGTGTCGCCAGACTTGACGGTGTAGTGGACCGTCTTCTTGGTGGGTTTTTTCTTGGACTGCTTCTGCTTCGCACTCACATCACCGGGCGCTGAGCCATGAATGCTCAGCTTTTGTCCCACACTCAGACTGTTCGGATCCTTGATTTTGTTCCATGCGACCAAGTCTTTCTCTCGGACACCATGACGTTGAGCCAACACAGACAAGCTATCACCTGGTTTCACGGAAATGGTCTTTCGCTTCCGCTTCTTCGACTCCGACTTAGCTGGCTTCGAGCCCAATCCCTGCAAACTTTCATCAATCGAACCTGAAGGTACCGGAATGACCAGCACCATCCCCACACGAATCTTGTGTTCATTCGGAAGCCGATTGAATTCGACGACAGCCTTTGTTGAGACGCCATACTTCTCCGCGATCACCCCCAAGACCTCTCCAGACTCGACCGTGTGGCGGGCGTAACTCAGACGGTCTTTTTCAGGAAGTTCGGCAAAAGCTTTGAGAAACGATTCTTTGGTTCCGACCGGAATGCGTACCACGCTCTTCACGCCCGGAGGTGTCGCATCCCGCAAAAGCATGGGGTTGAGGTCGTCTACTTTCTCCGAGGGCACACCCGCACAGCGTGCAATCACACTGAGGCTTACGGAGCCCGAAACTTCTACCTCTTCAAAGCGCCAAGGCGTGTGAGGTTTGGCGATCTTGAACCCATACTTCTCAGGATTCTTGGACAAGATTGCCGCAGCAATCACCTTGCCCACATAATCTCGCGTCTCCGGTGGAATCGCCTTCTTCTTCACCAAGAGCCAGTAGTCCTTCGTGTCGTACTTTTTCATGCCACGACGCACACGGGAAGGGCCGGTGTTGTAAGCGGCCATCGCCAACCACCAATCATCAAATTGGCGGTAGAGATCCCCATAAAATTTAGCGGCTGCCTTGGTCGCCAAAAACGGATCCTTGCGCGCGTCGATCCAGTAATCAACACGCAAGCCATATGCGCGACCGACGGGTGCAATAAACTGCCACATGCCCACAGCGGATGCATGGGAGTGGGCATGATTCGAAAACCCAGACTCGATCATCGCCACATGAATCAGATCCTTGGGCATACCCGCCTCACCGAAGACCCCATCCACCATGGGCTTCCAAGCGCTCTTTCGCTCCAGATACCGGGTAAACCAGACCTTGCCGCGACCCTGAAAGTAGTCCATCCACTTTTGAACAATGTCGTTGTAGACCACCGGAATATCAAATTGAGCGTCATCGAGCTTGAAGCGCTGCTCATCTTGCTTTGAGACGGTCTCCAAAGGCTCCACATAAATGCTCGCATCTGGTTCCCCAGGTCGCTCACCACCATCCAAATAGGACTGCTCCGCGAATCGGGCTTCTTGGAGCTCTTCCGAGGCTTGGTTCTCCTCCTCACTCACCGGTCCAGAGAGACCTGCCTCCACCACATCCCAGAGATCAGGGGCCGAATTGTTTTCGTCTTCCTCCGCAATCGATACGGAAGAGCACAAAACCGCGAAAAAAAAAGAGCAAAAAACGCGATACATGGGCTTCAAGTAGCGCTTAAAGGCGTGCATTGCCAGCCCCATTCTTCGGGATTTCCGTTAGATGGCCAAACAACGGATTCCCCATGGCTCATCTGGTAATCGCAACCGATCAAGAGAAGCTTCTCACCGGGACACTCAACAGTCTCGGAAAGATAGGTGTTTCTCTGCGCAGCACCACCAGCTGGTCGGGACTCCTCGCTGCTCTCACTGACGAGAACTGTGTCTTGGCACTGATCGATGGCAAACTCCCTGGACTCGATCCAAGCCTGTTAGTACGCCTGCTTTCAAGCCTCGGACATCAAACACGTATCCGCAGCATTGGTTCCCCTATCGCCGGCATAAAACGCTCCCCAGTCGGCGAGACCGCCTTGATTCGGCTCGTAAATCGACACAGCGAGCGAGTTTTAGACCGCGATTCGCTCAAAGAAATCGCCCTAATGGGTCTCGGGGAACACCCATTCGCCAGACTTTCGCGCACAGCCCAGCAGCATCTTCCCATCCGGATTGAAGGGGAACTTGGAACCAACAAAGAAGCGGTAGCACGAGCCATCCACGCTCTTCGGGGCGCACAGCACCCCTTTGTGAAAAAGCATCCCGGCGACATCGGATCACTGCCCGGAAAAACCGGCACGGTCTATCTGAAGAACATCGACCAATGGAACCACCAAGACCTACAAATCGTCTACGAGATGGCGGCAAAAGGGCAGTGGCGCATCATCTCTGGCACGCGAGGTACCGCCACCGACGACGGAAAAACCTGGCTAAACATCGGGATTGTTCCCATTCGGAATCGAAAGGGCGATCTGGAGGCGCTCTCTCGTCTCTACATCGCGCGATATCGACGAGAATTCGAATTGCCCACGCGACGCTTTGATAAGAGCATGTGGGCCCTCATGCGGGCCTATCGCTGGCCAAAGAATGCCCGGGAACTTGAACATTTCATCGTCCAAGTGCTCTCCAACGTGCAAAGCAGCACCATTCGCGCCAAGAATCTGCCTGTATCGATCCGCGAGTTGGTGGAACCCAAATCCCGTATTGCAGAAATCTCCGATGGTTTCGAAGAACTCGTCGAGGCTCGGCTGCGCAATATCGTCGCAGGAATTGAGAAGGGGGCGCGAGTTCCGCTCCACCGCATCAGCGTCCAAGCAACTGAAAAAGCCTTGATTCGACTCAGCCTCTCTCACACAGGTGGGGACCAAAAGGCGGCGGCCGAACTACTCGGCGTCGCACGAAACACATTGCGAACCAAAGCCCAAGCCTACGGTCTGCTGACACAAAAAAAGAAGCGCTGAATATGCAGGGATTCTACGGAATCGCGGACGCCCAGTACGGCGCAGTAGACCAACAAACCAAGCTCCTCTTACAGGGCGGCGCTTTCGCCATACAGCTGCGCTGCAAAGGATGGTCCATCCAACAAATCACTGCGAGCGCAAAAGACTGTCATGCATTGTGCAGGGATAGGGGCATACCTCTCTTGATCAACGACCACATCCTTCCAGAGTTCAGTGACGGCGCCCACTTAGGACAAGACGACGGCTCCTTTAAACGCCATCATCTTCCTGCCGGATTTCTTGTCGGTCGTTCCACTCACAGCATCCAGCAACTCCACGACGCAATCCAAGAAGGGGTGGATTACGTCGGTTTCGGACCCGTGTTTCCAACCCATACTAAGACCGACACGAGCCCGAGAGTAACGCTTGGCGATTTGCAGCAAGCCGGCTCGGCGGGAATACCGGTGGTGGCCATCGGCGGGATCACGCTCGAACGACTCCCGAAAATCCAAGAGTGCGGTATCCGATCATGGACCGCCATCTCAGCCATATGGGAACACGCAGATCCCATTGCACAGATTCGCGCGTTCAGCCGCGTTTAAGACTGACGGCTAAACCATCGCCACTTGCCAGGATGACCGTTTCCAGGTCCGGATCTTGATGAACCAGACGATTGTAGCGCTGCAGCGCTGCTGTGCTTTCATCTTCTTCTGGCACAGGACGAGACGTTTTCCCACCCCACAAGACATTGTCCGCTAAAATCAGCCCGCCCGCCCGGAGGCGCGTCTTGGCCACTTCCAATGCGCGTGGATAGTCGATTTTATCTAAGTCTAAAAAGAAGACATCAAAATCGCCGGGAAGAGCGTCGAGCACTTCAAAAGCCTCACCGTGATGGATGTGGATTCGCTCCTGCAAGGGACTACCTGCGTAGAGTCGCCGATGCGCATCCAATTCCCACTCATCTTTCTCCGCACCGTGAACTTCCCCGCCTTCACCTACTGCAGAAGCAAAGAAATACGCGGAATACCCAAAACCGCTTCCAAATTCGAAGACACGCCGCGCACCAATCATGCGGCTAAAAAGCCCAATAGCTCGCCCGGACGCCCGACCCACCAAGGGAAACTCGCGCTCGTGGGCATAGTCGGTCAAGGCATCCAACAACGGATCGGAATCCCCTGCCAAGGTATCGATATAGGACTTTACTTCGGGATGAAGGATTCCTGTGAACGCATCAATGGGTAGACTCATGGTCTCTTTCCTTGTACTTGAGAAGTTTCAAGACGTCGCTCGCCGGTCAGGGCAAGCAGCAGTGCTTGGGCTTTCCATCCGCTCTCTGCAAGCTCTTGATAGGGATCGGAATCTGCCACAATGCCGCTGCCCACATGCAAATGTGCCCGATTTCCCGAAGCAGCTACCGTTCGGATAGCTACTGAAAAACAAGCGTCTCCACCATCCGCGAAAAAACCGATGGCACCGGTATAGACACCGCGTCCCACAGGTTCGAGCCCATCGATCAATTCCATCGCCTTCACCTTGGGCGCTCCGGTCACGCTCGCTGGTGGAAAGGACGCAGCAAAAGCATCCACTGCATCTCGGTCCGAACTCAGAATACCGGTGACCGTCTGCTGCGCATGAAAGAGCGTTGGCAACTCCAATATTTCTCGTTCCGATGCAGAGACACTGCCAGGGAGACACACTCGAGAGAGATCATTACGCGCCATATCCACAATCATGGTCAATTCGGCCCGCTCTTTACACGACTCCACCAACTCATCACGAGCACAGCTCGACGACAACGCGCCATAGCGCGGTCGGGTCCCCTTAATCGGAGACGTCTGAACCCTTTCTCCCTGCACTCGTAAAAACAACTCGGGCGAATTCGAGATCACCCAATCTCCCTGACTGTGGAGAATCGCGCCAAAAGCTGCCGGATGAAGGCTGCGCAAATGAAGATATGCTGACACCCACGAAGCAGGAGCCTCCAAGGAGAGCCTACGTGCCACGTTGACTTGGTAGCAGTCGCCTTGCTCGATATGCGCAAGGGCAACCTGTACAGCCTGGATATATTCCTCTGGTGAGGGTGGAGACATCAAGCGACCGTGTGCTGCTTGTACGTCAACATCCGGTGCCTCTTCTGCTCGCTGTAAAAGTGCTTCAGCTGAGGCGCAGAATATTGGACTACCCGCAATCCACCATTCGCCCTTGTCTAAAACAAGCGACCCCTCATAACGGCGCAAACCAATATCTGGATGAAGCCGAGATGCCTTGGGAGTCGGCATACATTCCGAAAAGCGTCCGGCTTCATAGGACACAAAGCCCATGACCCCACCTGAGAAGGGATGCCCTTCTACTCGGCTGCACTGGAGTTGAGCACGCACCGTATCCAAATACGTCTCGTTCGAAGCAATCAAGGACGCGTCTGTAAAACTCAGAACCTGTCGGCCTTGAGCATCATCAAAGCAGACCCAATTCTCCATCTTTGAGAGAACATTCAGCACCCTTGAAAAAGAAGGCCCATCTCTGCGTATTGAGCGTTTTAGGTCCATTTGCATGCTGCATTCTTATCCGCCCTAGCCCCAATCCGTCATCACTGGGTTGCAAAAGACACAACTCCTCCGATAAAACACTTACAAGCCACACGGAATCAGATGCAAATTCTGCTTGTAGACGAGGATCCCAATTTTCGACGCGTTTTGGAGAGCGTACTTTCCAACGGAGGCATTCGTGTCACTGGATTAGGGAAACCAGTTGCCGCACTGCGCTCTCTGAGCGAGCGTCAATTTCGATTGGCATTGGTCAATCTGCCACCTCAATGCGAAGACATTGACGCCTTCTTAGGAGATCTTCGCTCGGATACAAACGGCTCAACCCTACCCGTAGTCTTGATGTCGGAGAGTCATCAAAAACAGTCTGCGATCGTCAAAAGACTGATGAAGACACATCAGATTCAAAACTTCCTTCCCCGCCCATTCGAGATGTTCAGTATCGCGGGGGAACTGAAGCGAATTGCTGATGCCGGTGGCCCGACAGCGCCTACCCCAAAGCCCGCGCTCGCGCGTGGAGCACGACGGCGCCCACCGGGTCGAGAAAAAAGGCGGCCCACCTTTAGCCGCGAATCATTCCGGCTCGTCGCCGACATCTGGCTACAAAAGAAAACCGGTGTCTTGCGTAAAGAACAACAAAGTCACTGGGTCATTGTCTGTAATGGTGGACTTCGGGAGCACACCGATCTGTCTTGGGTAGAAGAAGCACTTGCATCCAATGGGCTCTCCTTTCAGGCTACGCACCAAGATGCCAACACAGACAGTCGTCCCCTTGGTCAATTGCTCTGGCGGGTCGCACAAGAGAACGTTCCTGTCAGTTTCGAGGTTCAACTGGAACGAAAAGCGCTCGCGCTAACTCCTCGAGTGCAACGAACAGAAGAGCTCTCACTCTCTGCCGCAACTCAAAAGGTGATTCGTTCAACTGATGGACATATCGCCATCGGTGACCTACTCCGCTCCCTGGAGCTAAATCCTGGATCTGTCGCGCGACAACTCGGTGCCCTAAAGACCTTAGGGATCATTGAATTGGTCGATCTTGCTACACCACGTCCAACAGGCCAAGCTGCCAAGGTGCACTCCCATGCGCCGCGAGCCATGGCGCCAGAACGAAAACAACCTGCTCGTCCAGCACCGGGGAAAGAACAACCTACTGCTCAGCAGATCATGAAACGCCTACAGAGCGAACATGAACGCTTGAAGGGAGCCGACCCCTTTACCATCCTTGGCTTAGCAAGCGATGCGCCCGATTCGGATATTCGCAACACTGCAGACAGGATGACCCAGCGCTATCAACGCATTGCGAACGACAACGAACTCCCTCGGGCTGTGTGTAGGATGGGTGGTCTTCTTCTGGCGCTGACACAAAACGCGGAGAGACGTATCCTCAACGATCGTGAACAACGCGAAGAGGAAGTCCTGCCGCCGCCTACACCCAAAGCCATCCAATACGCCGACGAAACAACAGAAGAACTCGCATTCTCCGAGGGAAAAAAAGCCTTCTCCACAGGGGACTTCAAAAGGGCTGTGCAGTGCTTTCGAAAAGCCCGCAACGAACGTATCGACTCGGTGAGAAATCTCGCATGGCTCGGCTGGGCCATCTTCCACAATGCCGATCAGCCTCAAGACGAGCGCACAGAGGACGCCTTGGACATGCTGCGCTTAGCCAGTTCATTTGATACGACACATCGCCAAGGCCAATTCTTTCTCGCCTACGTGGAATTCAAGACTGGTGAAATCGAACAGGCGACAACCCGCCTTGGCGTTTTGGTAAAACGCTATGCGGACCACGTGGAAGCGAAAAAACTGCTGCGTATGATTCAGGCCAAACACAAGAAGAAGTGACGGCTTAGTCGTCGTAGAAATCTCCCTCGAGGTCCTCGGTCATCTCGACATCTTCGCCGTCAAAGTCCTCCGGGTCTCCATCGATATCCATGTCGCCGAATTCGATGGGCGAGAGGTCATCCTCAAAGGGCGGTTCTTCTTCTGGAATGTCATCCGACAGCAGTTCGGGACGATCATCGTCTCTGTTGCCTCGGCGGCGACGACTTGGATCGGGTCGAACCCGTTCACCAGCCTCGCCTCGCTCACGGCGTTCTCGTGCACGCTTACGTCGTTCCCGACTCCTCTTTTTTCGACGCTCTCGAGCTTCGTCATCAATCTCTCCTGGTTCGAAGCGATCGTTGTCGTCATCCTCGGACGCACCCGAGATCCCGCGGCGTGTTCGCGTAGTTCGACCTTTACGACCCCGTGCTGCCTGTCGATCAGGTCCACACCGCTTCTTCTCTAAGGTACCCGTGCACTTGAAATGGTAGGTGCCTTGCTTGTCACGCGCTCTTCGAAAATTCACTTTCGCGAGCAGATCATAGGTCTTGTCCAAATCCACGCGAAAACGTAAATCCAATCGGCTTCTACCGATTTTCTCATGCAGCTTGATGTCACCGGACACCACCGCACGAATCTTCTCGCCTTTGAACTCACCTTTCTTCACTACAAGCTTGCCCTTGTTGTCACCTTTGAAGAAAATCTCTGCTTTCTCAAAGCTGTCCGCAAAGGCTTCATTCAAGATCGTCAGGTTGTCGAAATTCACCTTTACATCGCCGGTGCTCTTCTTGATGTCATCCTGATGCAGCCTCAAGTCGGAGTCCAGATTGAACTTTCCATCCAGCATGAGGTCCTCGCCATCGGACATTTTGGCGGGATACTCGCGCAAATCCAGATTCTTCGCTGCGAAGTCCAGAACCTGCATCTTCCCGTCCTGACCAAGCGTTCCTGAAATCTTGCCGCTGTAGGCCGAACCTTCCAAGGTAAGAAGCTTCGAGCCACCCAAAAGCGGTAGCAATTGGAAACGCGCAGAAATGCTGTCCAACTCCGCAAAGAGGGAGGTTTTGACCGGCTGTTCCTCCTTAGATCTACGACGCTTCTTGGGCTTCTTGTGACGCAGAATCTGCACGTCTTCCGCAGTCAACCCCGACAGGGTCCAGGACTCCAAGTCATCCATGACCAAGCTAAAGGCGCCATTGGTCGACTGATTGACGCCATAGGCCAGACGCTTCCCAACCGCATCGGAAGGAAAGAAGAGCTTTACGCCCATCAAGAAACACAGAAAGAACCAAAATCCACCCAGTAGGATGGCACCAAAACGCTTCATTGGGCCACCTCCTCTTCCTCGACAAGCTGGAAGGTTGCCACTTCAAAATCAAGCGTAAGCAACTTCTCCTTGCCTCGACCGACCTTGATATTGGCAGACTGAATCTTGAGGGGGTAATTCCGCGCCTCCGCCTCATAGAGGAACTCCAGCGCCTGATCGAGCGTGACTTTGCGTAGATTTGCTGTGTAGTTCTTCTGCTCTAGTGCCCCCAAAGTTGTCGTACTGGTCGGCTTGACCGCAGTCAACGAATCCGCCGCACTCGCCTTCGATGCCGCCTGTTCTAAGAACGCGGACAGGTCTTTTCCTTGGTGCTCGTTGAGTGATGCCTCCATGTCTTCTAAGCGCACCTTGTCCTCACCGTACTGAGCAGCCATCAACTTCGACTGTGTGAGCTTCAATTGCGTGGAGTCTAAACTCTCGCGCAGCTCTTGAAGAGACGAGCGCATTGTGAGCCCCACACCAAGAAACATCCCCAAGAGGAGAGCACCCACCACACCGCCTAAGATCAACCGATCCCGCGGCTTCATCCCAGAGAGCACTGCGTCAATTCTCGCCTCAAATGGCTCAACTGCCCGACCAAACCGGGAGCGTAGTTTCCCAAAAAGTGCCATTAGCCTTCCTCCCCGTCTTTTTCTTTTTCTTCCAAGGGAATTGTGATGCTAAAGCTCAATTCGCCCGACTTATTCTCATCACCTTTCTTGGCATTCTTGAAGCGTTCATGCGACTGAAGCGCTTTCTCAATCGTCGCCGCAGTGTCGAAGTTTGTCGTCTTGGCTTTCAGAAAGACCGACTTCTCGGAAATCGTCATATTGGTCACTGCGATTCTCGCCTCTGACGCCTCCGGCATGGCCTCCGATAAATCGCGCAACAAGGAAAGCGTCGGCGGCTGCCCTGAGACCGTTCCCTCTAAGATATCCAAGCGGTCACGCACATCCATCGAGACGTTGAACAAGTGCTTATGTGCGCGGTCTTTGCCCTCGAATGTCGAACGCGGAAAGTCAGGAAACTGCTGGGCAACGACTTCGACGATTTCAGACTGTACCGATTCAATCTGGTCCTGAATGTCGCCGCGCTTCTGCATATACACAACGGTTCCAGCTAGTCCAAAGAACAACATCGCCACAGCGCCGTAGCGCAATAAGTTGCGACCCAAGGCCAGATTACCAGCGTGTGCGAGGGCACCCTTTCGGAAGTTGAAGGCATTGGCGCCCTTCAAACCCGCTCCGCGCAGAACCAATCCCTGTGCAAGCGCAAAGCGCCCACCATCCCCTACAGAGCGAGCCTCATCCGCAATCGATGCGGTACGGGCCGCCACACCTAAGCCTTTGCCCATCACTGCACTGAGTCCCGCCAAGTGGCTACTGCCTCCAGTGAGGAGCACCTCATCGATTTCTACAGCATGCTGTCCCTCAAAGGAAAACAAGGTGGTTCGAATCTCCGCTACCAAAGGCTGCAATGCGTGAGTCAGGACACGGGCTATCTCGGTCGGCGTACTGGACTCAGCGGCTCCACTGTCTTCCTCGCCTTCGTTCTGCAAAGCCAACTCAAGTGGATTGACGCTC
>Ga0163179_10001502_pt1 | contig 16581 bp, 18 predicted proteins | sample AtlANTMetagenome_FD_109643 | JGI IMG/M metagenome (GOLD analysis project Ga0163179, IMG submission 109643) | Marine eukaryotic phytoplankton communities from the Atlantic Ocean - Atlantic ANT 2 Metagenome | ecosystem: Environmental > Aquatic > Marine > Oceanic | place: North Atlantic Ocean... | reverse complement strand
TATCAGACGAAGTTAAAACTTTAAAGGAAAAACATTAATGCCTTTTTGTCTAGGAACAGCTTTACCTTCATCTGGCTCTATAAGTTTAAATCAAATCCATGTAGAGTCTGGCGGTACAAGCGGCACTACAATAAATTTTAATACTCAAAAAATAAGAAACCTTACAGGATTTAAAAAAAATTCGGCAGGAGCTAAAAGTTTTAGTCAATGTCGTGGAGCTTTTATGGACGGATTACCTGCGGCTGTATCGCCAACGACCCCAACAAATAATGATGATATTGGAGTACGAGATGATACAGTTGTAGGACAAAATGGAGCGTCTAGGGGATATTTTCAAGGCAGACCATACATAGATGCAGGTACAATAACTATAGGAGCAAATACAAGCTTAGTAATAAGATATTATGCCGCCGCAGATTGGGAAGATGAAGGAGAAGGAGATTTTGATTTTAGTTTTGCCATAATGGCGGTAGCTCCAGGATATACCGGTGGTTGCACTTTATCTCATAATGATAGTTTAGGAGATGTATCTGGTACTAGTGGTAAGTGTAGAGTTGTTAAAACAGGATCAGGTAGCGAAGCTTCTACAGGCAGTATTGAAAATGAATTGGGGACCGGAGAACTTCGTTTTGACCGAACAAGTCAATATCCTTGGGGTATAACTGTTGATTAATGGAAAAACTTTTTTCTGTTAATGCAGATAACTTTGTGAAAAAATTAAATCCTATTACTCAAGAAAGGTGGGAAGTTTGGACTAAAAGGAGAGGTGGTTGCCACGAAGATACTCGTTGTATTCCTTTAAAATGGGCGGCCAATAAAATAAAGTTTGAGCCAAGCGAAACTAATGAATTTAATCAAATAGAATATCATCAAGAATATATCTTATTTGCTAATGAGTTAGACGATATAAACAGAACTTTAGATAAAATTCATGGTCCTGCAAAATTAATTAATGCTGTGTTTATAAAACTTTTATCAGGTTGTAGTGTTCCAGAACATCAAGATACGCCAAGTGGCAGAGAAAATATTTTTTCTAAAACTAGAAGATACCACATACCAATTATTACTAATCCACAGGTTTATATGAAATGTTTAGATACAGACTATTATCTTGAAAAAGGTAATGTTTATGAGTTAGAAAATACAAAAAATCATGGTGTAAGAAACGAAAGCGAAATAGATAGAATACACTTAGTTATAGACAGATTGCCTTACAATACATAAAATTATGGATAATATTTTATATAAATCATGGCTTTAGTAGAAGTAACTCCCCCTGCCGGAATAGTTAAAAACGGAACTGATTACGCAAATAAAAATAGATTTGTGGACGGAGATCTTGTCCGATTTGAAAATGGCTACTTAAAACCACTTGGCGGTTGGACCAAATTTAGAAACAATCCTTTAGGAACTTTTTTTTCTGCAACTATAACTACTACTAATGGAAGTAATACCATAACAGCGACAACTACTGTCCCACATGGATTTCCAGTAGGACAGACTTTTGTTGTAGAAGATTATGCAAGTACCGGTGGAATACCTAATACAGAACTTAATAATCAAACTTTTACTGTAGCTTCTGTTCCAAGCACGACAACTTTTACTTTTACAACTTCTACTTCTGCTTCGTCTTCTGCAACTTCTTCCGCTTTTAGAATAATAATTTCTAGCACTCCAATAGGTATGTATTCTTTTAACGCAAACAATGGAGAAGAAATTTTAGCTGTAGGAACTAGGGCAGGTGTTAATGTTTTTTATTCAAATAATTGGTATGACATAACTCCGGTAGGTTTTATATCTGATGATGTAGTTACTTCTGTTGGATATGGAGCTTATCATTATGGAGTAGAAGATTGGGGAGATGCTAGAAGCACATCTGGAATAAATTTTGATACAAAAAGTTTTTCTTTTGATAACTATGGAGAACATTTGGTTTTTTGTTTTCCAGGCGACGGAAAGTTATATCAATGGCGACATAATACTAATACAGGTACTCCAGATACTATAGCGACACAAATACTTAATTCTCCTACAGGTTGTCAGGGCCTTGTAGTAAGCAACGAAAGACACTTAATAGCTTTAGGATCTAACGGAGATCCTAGAAGAATAGCTTGGTCAGACAGAGAAGACAACACTACTTGGGCCGCTTCTGCTAGAAATACAGCAGGTAGTTTAGAAATAGCTACAGGCGGTAAAGCAAACTTTGCTTACAGATTTGGCAGGGATATAATTATTTTTACAGATATAGGTATAAACAAACTTTATTATGTAGGAAGTCCTTTTGTTTATGGTGTTGAAGATGCAGGTATAAATTGCAAAGCAATTAGCTCTAGATCTATTGTTTCTTCTGGTGGTTTTTTATCTTGGATAAGTGAAAATTCATTTTTTACATATAATGGTCAGCTTAGAGAATTAAAATCAGATGTGCATGATTTTATATTTGATAATATGCAAAGTAATACGCAAAAATGTACTTTTGGAGCTCACAATATAGATTTTAACGAAATTTGGTGGTTTTTTCCTGTTGGAGAAGTAACTCAATTATCTCCAAATAGATATATTATTTGGAATTATTTAGATAATGTTTGGAGTATAGGAGAATTAGACAGAGGAGCTTGGATAGATCAAGGTGTATTTAAGAATCCTTTAGCTACTGATAGTGGTGGATTTATTTATGAACATGATAAAAGGCCTTTATTTAATTCTCCAGGATTAGGTTCAAGAAAACCTTTTTGTAAAACAGGTCCTTTAGAAATAGGATCTGGAGATAAAGTAGCTCAAATAAACCAGATATTATCAGACGAAGAAACAACAAATTTACCGGCAATAACTTTAAGTTTTACAGGTCGCTTTACTCCATTAGGAGCTGAAACTAATTTTGGCAGTTTTAATTTTAATGCTAGTGGTTATACAGATGCTAGATTTTCAGCTAGACAAGTCCAAATGAAAATAGAAGGAGATGTAACTCAAGATTTTCAAGTAGGAAAAATTAGACTAGATGTAAAAGCCAGAGGTAGAAGATGATATTACCTGCTAGTAAAAATCAATATATACAAAATGTAACAAATGCAAAATTAGATGTTTCTGGAACAGGATCATTAGAAACAATATATACAGCTCCAGGTACTACTGAATTTGATTTTGCTGTTATAGAGTCTATTTTAGTAGGAGATGATAATGGTCAAGCAACGACTATAGACCTTGTAGTAACTACTGGATCTGCTAATCATTTTTTATTTAAACAAAAAAATATATCGGCAAATGGGACTGTTGAATTGTTAAGTAGAGATCTTGTTTTAAAATCAACACAATCATTAAAAATACAAGTTAGTCATGCAAATATTAATGTTTTTGCTAGTTTAGTGGAGTATGGAAAAGGAGATTAAAAAAGAAGAATGGGAAGTATATTGGGATCATTGTAAGCCAATTTTAGAACCTGCCGTTGCATATCAACAAGCATATACTATAGATGATGTGGAAGACAAAATAAGACATGGATTTTTTCATTTATGGCCCGGTAAAAACTCTGCTATGATTGCAGAATTAATTACTTTTCCACAAGAAAGAGTATATAACTTGCTTTTTGCAAGTGGTAAATTTGATGAAATAGAAGGTATAATAGAACAAATAGAGGTTTTTGCTAGAACTGTAGGTTGCACAAAACTTATGGGTGGTGGCAGACCAGGTTGGAAAAGAAAAATAAAACATTTAGGTTTTGAACCAGAAACTTTTTTAATAAAAAAATTATGAGTTTTAGCAAAGGAAAACAAACAGAAACGAGAGATGTTCCTCAGTATCTAAAAGATATATTTACAGACTCGTCAGAAATAGCAAGAGATGCGGCTAGAAATTTAGGTCCTGTTTATTCTGGAGATAGAGTTGCAGGATTAACTCCAGACGAAATACAAGCAGAAGCAGAAGCTAGAAGACTTTTTGGTACTTCTATGGCTTACGATCCAAGAAGCAATCTAATGAATATGATTGGTTTAGATGCTCCTTCTTATAATCCGGCTTCTTTATTAGAAGGAAATATAACTGCTTACGAAAACAGATTTACCAATCCCCTTATAGATACTATTGTTAATGATTTTGACAGAATGAGAGATATGCGTGTTAATCAAATCCAAGATGATGCAATAAATCGAGGAGCTTTTGGCGGAGATAGATCAGCTATTTTTGAACAAGAAGGCACTAGGGCCTTAGATGAAGAAATGCTTAAAACAGTAGCAGGAATAAGAGAGTCTTCTTTTGATAAAGCTATGGACAGATTAGAACAAGATACAAACAGAATAGATCAATCCAGAAGAATTGGAGCTGATCTTTATGGTCAAAATTTAGATAGACAATCTGGTTTGTTAAATGATTTACTAGCAGATCAATATAATGTATTTGGCTTATTTGATGAAATGGGACAAAGACAAAGGGGTATGGATCAAGCTATGCTAAATGCTGAAATAGATTACTTTGATGAAACTAGAAATCTACCATTAGAACAACTACAGCTTTTAAATGCAGGTGTAGGCAATATAGACACAGGAAATGTTATTGGCAGAACTACTAGAACCAAAGAAGCAAAAATTGATATGGAAGATATTGGAAAAATGCTAACCGGAATAGGCGGTCTTGGCTAACAAGTATGATAGATCCTAAATTTAAAGATATGCTTACTCTTGCCAATATGGGAGTTACTCCAGATGCTTTGACAGCTTTTCAAAATCACAAAAAAAGATTGCAACAAAATGATGATGCTTTAAAAATGAGAAATACTGTTTTATTTGGCAACACTTTTGCAAATCCTGGTTCGCAAACTAACGCTACTTTTATACCACCAAAATCAGGAAGTATGTATGACAATATGGTTTCTCCTGATGATATTAATAATACACGAAGGGACATGATAAGAACTCAAGCAAATATTGCTATGACAAACAATCCTATAAATCCAATGTTTAATCGCCCTGATAGACCTAGCGGTAGTGCATTACTTAATAATGTAAATGCAAACACCGCTCCACTAATGTTTCAAAATTTAAACAAAGAAGCTTTAGCAGATAATCTTCAAAAAACTATAGGAGATGTTGATAAAAGAGAAAAAGAAATTAAACTTGCTAAAAGAAAGGAGCGATTTGATAAATTAAGAAAGTTTGGTTTAGCTTTACAAGGCAAAGATCCAAGTGCTATGGATATGCAAAAAATGATTCAAGCTTTAGATTATAAATACAAAGGAAATTTATTACAAAATTCAGAAGATACAAGAAGAGATAGAGAAGATTCAATAAAATTTGCAAAAAGTTACGCTATAAGCGACACCTCTCTTAATGAAGCACAAAGAAAAGAAATTCAAAATAATGACTCTGCGGCCTTTAGATATTCAAAAACAGCTTTCAAGAAAAAAGATCTTTTAGATGAACTAGCAAGTTATCCCTTAACTTCCACATATAGTCCTTCTTCTTTTAATTACATGAAACAAAATTTAGATAAATTTCAAGATGAAACCTTAAAAGACATATTAAGAAAAACTAGCTATAACGAATACATATCAAGCGATAAGCTTAAAAATAGTTTTAACTCTTTATTGCAATCGCAATCAACAATAGCAGATCAAGAACTTATGTCCTTTATAAATGCTAATAGCAGAAAAGGATCTTATCTTGCCGAAGGAGAAAGAAATGCTTTCAATCTTATAGATTCAAGACGCTTTAGAGAGCAGTTATAAATGGTAAGTTACTATGGGAGCTTATGAAGATTGGTTAGAAGGAAAGCTAGATATTCCTGATATACCTGCTCCTACAGAAACATTAGAAGAACAAGCTCAAATCGAGCAAGAAACAAATCCTCAAAATCCTGGCCCTTTATCTAATTTTTTTAGAACAGTAGTTGGTGGTTTAAGGGACTCTGCACAAGGAAGTATTGGAGCTATTAGAGATGTTGCAAATTTAACTGATCAAAAAATTCCTGGACCTTTGGGATCTTTTCAAATAGCAGACGAAATAAATAAAAAAATATTAGGAGAAGAAAGAAAATTACCAGAAATAGAACAACCAACTTATTTTGGTGGGCCTTTTGCTAGAGATGTTATTCAGTTTCTTCCTGATTTTGTTGGTGTTACTAAGGCAGTAAAAGCTCCAGAAGCTATAGCCGAAGGCCCTGCTTTTTTGAAAGGCCTGTATAACAGACTTCTTGTTCCTGATTACAAAACAAATCAATTAGGAAAAACAAAGCTTACTACAACATTAAAAGATGTAGGGGATAGAGGTCTTTCTAGTTTTGTAAGATACGGAACTTTGGGTGGCGTTGCTGAAAACTTGGCTTTTGATCCAGAAGAAGAAAGATTATCTAACCTTTTATATGATACTTTTGGCCCGGATTATCCTGTTGTTGGCCCTGTGTCTGAATTTTTAAAAGCAGATCCAGACGACTCTGTAGCCGCTAGTAGATTTAAAATGGCTTTAGAAGGAGCAGGTATAGGTATTCCTTTTGATGTTGTTGCCGGTTTCTTAGGCAGAGCTTTTGATATTAGATCTGTTAAACAACAAGAAAAAAAGATAGCTGAAAAACTAAAACAAGAACAAGTTTTTGAAAAAGATTTTGTTGGCCCTAAATTAGCAGAAGAACCGCCTACTAGCCAATCAGAAAAAATTATAAATGAAAAAAAATTAGACGCTCCTTCTTATAAAGAAGACGGATCTTTAGATATAAATGTTTCAGATACAAATAAATATTTAAAAAAAGAAGAATACGGGCCAGAAGATATTGAGTTTAATAAATTTTTAGATACTAGAGATTATAGTAAAAAGTTTAAAAACCTTTTTGAAAGATATTCTCGTTTGTTTAAATCTGACGGAGATCCTGCTTTAAAGTTTGAAGATCCAACATTAAATAAACAATTTTTAGCAGATGAAATTACAAAAATTAAAATTAGAGCTAATAAAGATTTTCAAAAATTTAAAGCAAAAAAATTACCAGATAGTCCGTCAAGTAATAGATTACAAGAGCCAGATTATCCTAAAGTAATTACTGCTAAAGAAATTTTAAGAAAAATAAAACCTTTTACCTATGCTCAATTAAAAGTAAGCGAAATAGGAGAGTCTTTAGGTTTAACTGATAGTAGAGGAAAACCTAGTAGAGCTTTTCTTCGTGGCAAAGGAAAAGAAAGCAAATATGAAACACAAAATCAAAAAGATCTAAGAGAAAAAAAAGAGCAAGATGAAGTTTTAGACGGACAATTTTGGGACAACTTAGCAGAAGACATGGAACGCAAGGGTTATGAAATTCAATATGATAATACTCAACAAGTTTTAGAAAAAGGAGATGATAGTAATTCTGCATTTAATGTATTAACAAGACTAATAGCAGAAGATTCTCCAAATCCAAAAGATGAATTTAAATTATTAGAACACGAACAATTATTAGAAGGTATAGACCAAGAAAGAAGACTTATTAATGACTTGGGTTTTGATCCAGATGAATTGACAGACGCACAATTAGACGAAGTTATTAATAATTTTATAAAAAATACTTCTGAAAGATTTGAGCCAGATGATCCAATAGTAACTGCTTTAAAAACACTTGTTCCTGCTAATTTAAGAGGAGATAAAGGGTTGCCATTAGGAGAAGGGCCTGATATTCCGACTGGACCACCACCACCACCTAGATCAGACGACGGGCCGCCGCCAGACTTTGATCCTGGAGATCCTGACAAAGTAGTAAATATTAATTTAGAAAAATATGATTTTTCTAAAGGAGATATACAAGCTTTAACTAGACAGGCCATAAAAAATGGAGATTGGATTAAAGCTAGAAATCAAATGCAATTTGGTCCTGACGGAAAATTGTTAAGAGAAGATGCTTTAACTACCGGATTGACTGTAGATAAATTTATTAATGCTCCTAAAAATATAAAATTTACTCCGCAAGAACTTATGGCCGCTAGAATGATGTTGCAGTATTTAGCAAAACAAACAAAAGAATTAGGAGAAGAATTAAATATATTACTTGAAGCAGGAGAAACGCCTTCTAATAAACAATTATACAATTTTCAATTATTAGAAATGGATCTGGGAGCTGTAGGAGAAAGACTTGTTGGAGAAACTTCTTATGCAGGTCAATTACTAAATTCTTTTAAATATGATGTTGATAATTTAACACCAAAACAAGCTAGAGAATTTGTAGATGATATTGTTAAACAAAGAGAGGTTTCTAATAGAGGTTTGCAAAATATAGAAGCAAGAATAAGAAATGCGGCCAAATTAGAAACTCCAGAACAAATTGCTATTAATGCTCAAAGTGCAGTAAGACCGCCAACTATTCTAGACATGGCACAAGAATTTTGGATAAATGCCTTGCTTTCTGGTATTCCTACACAAGCAGTAAATTTTGGTAGTAATGCTATAGTAGCGGCTTTTAGGCCTGTAGAAGCGTATGCTCAAGCGGCAATTTCAGTAGGCAGAAGAAAAGATCCTGATAGAAGACTCTCTTTTTCAGAAGCAAATGGTAACGCTTTTGCTACTATTTATGGATTAAGAGATGCTTTAAAAACAGCGGCAAAAGCATTTTACAATCCAGATTTAGTAAAAGATCCAAATACAAAATTAGAATTAGCTAGGCAAAAATCAATTAATACAAAATTAAAAATTTTTGGTTACGACATTATTGGAGATACTATTAGATTGCCAGGCAGAGGTTTATTAGCAGGAGATGTATTTTTTAAACAATTAGCTTACAATCAAAATGTTTATGGCAAGGCCTTTGATATAGCGGCAAAAGAAGGTATTAAAGATCCTGTAAAATTTATGAAAAGAGTAAATAATCTTGTCATGGATCACAAAAAAACACCAACAGCAGGTGTTTTAGGCAAAGACTTTGAACAAATTGCATTAGAACGAGGACGCTATCAAACATTTACAAACAATCTTGGTCCAACCGGAAGAAGTTTCCAAAGACAATTAAACGGCCCATTAAAAGCTCTTAAATTTGTAGTACCTTTTGTAAGAACTCCGGTAAATATTGTTAAATATTATTTAGAAAGATCTCCTGCCGGTGTTGTAAGTGCTTTAAGAAAACAAGGAGCTGAACGAGATGCGGCAATAGCAAAGACACTTTTAGGAACTGGCTTGGCAACTTTAGCTTATCAGTTAGCGTCAGAAAAAAAGATTGTTGGTGGTGGGCCTATAGACAGGCAAGAAAGAAGATTATGGCTTCAAGACAGGTCTAATGTTCCTTATTCATTTAAAACATCAGACGGCAAAAGTTATGAGTTTTTTAGGTTTGAACCTACTGCTATGATTTTTGGAATTGCCGCTGATATGCAACAAATAATGGACGAAATTTATAGAAATCCAGAATTTTACGGAGAAGACGGAAAATTATTACAGGACAAGTTGGGAACTCTTTTGTTTGATATGGTAATAGGATTAACTAATTCTTTACAAAGAAACTTAACTGATAAAACTTTCTTTAGAGGTATTACAGATTTAGTAAGTGCTATAGACTCAGAAACTCCTACAGGTATAGAAACTTATGTAAATAATTTCTTAGGATCTTTTGTGCCTACAATGTTTAGAAACATTAATGATGTTAATGATCCATTTTTGAGAGATAGCAGACAAGCACTAGATAAAATAATGGACGACCTGCCTTTCTTTAGCAATAAAGGTATGCCTATTAGAAGAAATATTTTTGGAGAAAAAATGTTAAGAAGAAAACAAGGTCCACAAGTGTTTTCTCCTATAACTGTTGGTACGGCAGAACCAGATCCCGTACTAACTGCTTTTGCTGATGCAAATTATTTTCCAGGAAAAATGAATAGAAAATTAGACGGAATAGAATTAAATGAAAAACAATACGAATATATGTTGGATAGATTAGATTTAATGGGAGCTAGATCAGAATTTGAAAGATTAATTACACTTTTCCCTGATGATGCTATGCCAAGAGAAAAAAGAGAAGAATTTGAAAGTCTTATGCGTGATTTAAGAATTGAAGCAAAAGACATGACTCTTGAAGCTATCATGTATGATGAAGACAGTCCGATATATAGTCCTTCTTGGAGAAGGGCATGGGAGAAAAAACAAGAAAGCACAGAATAATGTCTTGTCCCACAGAGAGGGTTGGTAAATGCGGAGAACATTTAACAGCTTCTTTTCTTTATTCATTTGGATCAGATTTAGTTACAATGCCACATGGATCTCATGCAGATATAGTTTTTGAATACAAAAATATTTTGTACAAATGCCAAGTAAAAACTGTTACCAAAAAAAAGAAATACATATCTAAACATACTGGCAGACAGTATAGGACCGGGTGGTGTTGGGATATTAGAAGGGGAGCTAACACTAAATCAAGAAGGTATGGTACAAAAGGTACACACAATATAGATCTTTATGCTTTGGTTTGCCTTCCTTACAAAAATATAATATTTGTACCTTTTTTTAAAAAAACTAAAATAACTTTTAACGACGAAGAAGTTAAAACTGCGGACTCAAAAAAAACTTTAAAATATACTTTAGATTTAATTAAGCAAGATAAGCTTGTTAGCTAACTCTACATTGTTTTTAGAAACCTCTTGTCTTATTTCTCCGTATCTTTGCATAGAAGATAAGCTTTGATGCCCTAATAAATTTCCTACTTGTCTATGGCCCAGACCTGCTGACAAACAATATGTAGCGAATGAATGTCTTAAATCATGCAATCTTAGATGTGGACAATCACATTCTTTTCTAATTTTATCCCAAGTTTTTTCCGGAGATTTAATTCCAGTAATAGTTTTTTCATCAGGATAAATTTCTATAATTTTATTTATAATTTTTACGGCATTATCTGACAAGTAAATAATTCTATCCTTGCCGGTTTTTTTACCTGTTTTGTATTGGTCAAAAGGTATTACAATTTTATTGTCTTTTATCCAAGATCTTTGTGCGTTTGCTATCTCGCTTTTTCTAGCTCCTGTTAGTATGAGTAACCATATAAAAGATATAGACCTAATCTTTCCTGGCTCGAAGTTTTCTAATTCATTAAGTTTTTTAAATACTTTTATCTTTTCTTTTTCAGTATAGCTAGTAGTAATTTTTTTTTCTGGATTACCTTTTATACTTCTGGCTATATTATTTTCTTTACCATAACAGTCTTCATCAATAGCAAAATTTAAACTAGCTACTATAAATTTAAGAAATTTATTTGCTTGTGATTTACTTTTTTTAGAAATAAATGCAAAAACATTTTTAATATCTTTTCTTGTTAATTGATTTACATAAATAGATCCAAGATATTTTTTTACATAATTCTTATATAAAGATTGATATTGTTTTGTTGTAGTTTTTTTTACATCTCTCACTTTACAGTCTTTAATATATTCAGAAAACAAAACATCATACTTAACTTCTATTATGTCTTTTGGATCTTCTACCAGACCTTCTTCTATATCTTTGTAATCAGAATAAATTTTTATAGCTCTCTTGCGTATTTCAGTAATACTTTCATCTGGATAACGAGCATCTATTTTTCTTTTTATTTTTTTTCCTTTGTTATGCCAAATTAAATAATAGTATTTAGATCCGTTTCTATATCTGGTTTTTAACTTATTAAATTTTTTATCAGCTATATGCCTATCTTTTTTTTCCATGTTTTTCTCCTTTTTTATGCACTAATTCAATTTCCATTTCTAAGTAATGTATTGCTTTATTAAGATCATCAATCCTACTGCCCTTATCTCTAGTAATATATTTAATAGCGTTGCCACAACAATAAGACAGTTTGTTAGCCAATATATATTCTATTGGCTCTATGCCTAGTTTCTTGTAGTGATTACCTGCTACTTGCTTTTTTAGAGTTTTTGGTTTCCTTGACATTTTTTTTAAATATTTTATCCCAATTATTTTCAAAAGTTTTTTTATCAACTTTCATAGGACGAGGATCTGATCCTTTCGACATTATATTTTTGTGAGAATGGCAATTAATAAGACATTAGTTATGAAAATTTCCGCCGAGAGTATCGTGTGATACCATACCCAACGGGCCTTATAAATATTTTCAATAGTAATTTCTTCGTCCTTTTTCATTTAATTAATGTTTGCATTTCCTTAACATCTGTATATCATAATGGTTATGAGGAATAATATCTAGTCGTGTCTAGTAATCAGAAGACATTTTTATCCAGGCAAGAGTGTGCTGAAAGAATTGGTGTTAGCGTGAGAACACTTGATCGTTGGCGTTTTTCTGGAGAAGGGCCTAGTTATTACAAGATACAAAAAGCAGTAAAGTATGAGGAGCAAGACATTGATAGTTACTTGGATAATCAAAAAATTACTACATTCTAAAAAATGCCTGTCATACATCACGCAAAGATTGCTCCGTCTGGATTGGATAGATATACAAAATGCCCTGCGTCGCCAAAAGCATCAGAAGGTTATGGTTCTAGCAGTAGTAATGCTTCTCGTATTGGTAGTGTAGTACACGAAATGAATGAAATGAGAGTACAAGGAAGATTTGAAGGTGTTGATTTCAAAGAATATTGGTTAGGTAGAGAGGTAGAGTTTGAGGGCCATACAGTAAAAGTAGATGCAGAAATGATAGAAGCGTCTAATACATATTGTGAATATGTAGTGAAAAGAAAAAATGAAGAAAAAAAATCAAAACTTTATATTGAAGAAAGATTAGACGGACATGAAATACACCCAGACTTGTGGGGAACTACAGATATTTTAATAGTGCAAAAAGAAAAAATAATTATTATTGATTACAAGAATGGCAAATATCCGGTAGAAGTAGAAAATAATTTACAGCTTAGAGCTTATGCTCTTATGGCTTTATCAAAGTATTCAGAAAAACGAAAAGTAGAAATGACTATTGTGCAACCAAGAGCTTGGCATAAAGACGGACCAATAAGATCTACAGAAATTTCTTCTGAAAATTTGGTGAACTGGGCGTTTGATTGGTTAAAACCAAAAATAAATGCTTGTTTCGAAGAAGAACCTGTTTTTGTGGCCGGAGATCATTGTGTCTTTTGTCCGCATAAACTTAATTGCGATACTCATAAAGAGTATCTACTTAGTGAGGAGTACATTGAGCGAAAAAAACAACGAACTAAACGAGCAATCTACAACAGATAGCGAAGAAAAACCTTTTTTGTCTTTTGAAGAAGACGGCGTAAAGCAAAACATCTTTAAAAGCAAATTAGTTAATGAAAAACTCAAAGCAGAAATTGAAATTAATCAACTTTCTGTAGCTGAGATGTGTGCCTGGACTATAAATGGTTTGGCACTTTTAGACCAAGATAGTGAAACTATTACGCAATCAAGAAGGATTGAGCAACTTACACAGTTAAGACAATCTTTTGAATTTTTGCGTAACTATTCATTTGAACTATTAAGAGCAACATTAGAAAAAGGAGAAAAAAATGACAATTAAAGCATTAAGAAAAGGAGCTAGTAAAAATCCTATGAGATTGGCTATCTACGGACCTGCCGCAATAGGTAAAACATCTGCTGTATGTGAAATGCCAGATCCATTGATACTTACATTGGAAGAAGGTTTAATTACACAGACAGACACTAACATCTGGAATACAGAACCTATTGAAAGTTTTCCAGAGTTTGTAGAATACCTTGAAGAAATAAGAGATAACGACGATTACAAAAGCAGAAAAACTTTAGCTATTGACTCTTTAGACTGGCTAGAAACTCTCATTGAAAAACATGTATCAGAAAAAGAAGGCAAAGAATCTATATCTGATTTTGAATGGGGAACTGGCTATTCCAAAGCAAAAGAAACATTGACGCAAGTGTTTGATCTTTTAGATCAGATTAGATATAAAAGAAAAATGCGTGTAGTTTTTCTTTGTCATGTCAAAGAAGATCGAAAAGAAAAACCAGGTCTTAAAGATTATCAAAAATATGAATTAAAACTTAGAACCGGTTTCGGAGATAAAGTTAAAGAATATTTAGATATGGTTTTGTTTTATAACTACAAATTTGGAGAAGTAAAAACACAAGACGACAAAGGATCTCTTAAAACAAAGGTTACGCAATCTAAAGAAAGATATTTCTTTACAGAAGATTGTATAAGTTATTTTGCAAAGAATAGATATAACTTGCCACCAGAAATGAAAGTTGAAAAAGGTAAGGTGTGGAAAACTTTAGAGCAAGAACTTAAAACTGCATTGGCCGGAGATCAAAATGGTTGAGCCAAACAAAAGAAGTAAATTACCTTCTTATGAAGGGTATGACCGAATACTCGACAGAGTAAAAGGAATCATTAAAGAAAAAATTGGATCTAGCGATTTACTTGATAAAGCATTGATGAAATGTTTACTTGAAGTAGAAGATTTGGAAGTTGAAATTTCTGAAACTGTTAGTGGTAGATTTGAGTCTTTTGATAATAACGAAGAACATTAGTAAAAAAAGAGGTAAATATGACTAATTTCAAAAACTTAATAGAACAGGCAGAAGGAGAAAATTCTTCTATGTCTGATTTTGTAGAATATCCAGAGGGTAGATACTTAATAAATTTTGTCCAGGCAGACGAGATTACAGACTTTGTATCTAAATCTGGTAAAACTTACGACGCAACCGATATAGAATTTCATGTAGAAGGTTGGTCAAATAAAACTTTAAAGTCTAGGTACTTTACAGCTTATGACAAAGAAAATTCTGGAGAAGATAAGTTACATAAAGCGGCATTGAGCGGTACTATGAAATTGCAAAATATTCTCATGGCTATGGGTGTAAAAACAGAGGACTTTCCAGAAAGTATCGAGCAATTTAATGAAGTGTTGCAAGGTAAAAGTGCTACTTGTATTTTGAAAAAAAGAGAATACGAAAGCAACGGGCAAAAAAAATCTACATTAGATCTTGACGAAGATTTTTCCGGACAAAATTGGAAAACTGTTGGAGATGAAAAGCATATTGATATTGCAAATCTTGGATCTTTTGAAGAAGAAAAAATAGAGAAAAAAGAAGAAGCTCCTGTTTCTGTAGAAACTAAGACTGAGGAGTTTGACGAAGAAATTCCTTTTTAAATCTTGTTTGATATAAAGAACAATAGGCCTTCTTTATGTGCCTGTTGCTTAAAACCTTCTGGAGCAATTTTATTGCGAATAGATGATAAGTATTATGGTGTCTGTAATAACGGACACCATATAGAAGAAATTAAAACAAGAGTGGGAAATAAAATGGAAATAACCAGGCAATCTAATTTAAATTATAAAAGTGTTGATTATGCAGTAGGAGAAGTAAAGTCTTTGTATCAACGAATAGCAAAAAAAAATAAATCATACGAGCTACACAAATGGGAAGGAGAAGAAAGAAAAAAATTTTTTAGAACACTAATTCTCTGTTATCTTGATTGCGAGAAAGCAAAAGCAAGTAATGGAGTAGGTAGTGGCTAATTACAAACAGCTCTTTGAAAAAAGAAAATCAAAAGAAAAAAAACTCACACAACAAAAAGCGGATATATCTGATCTTATAAAACAGATGAACGCTGACGGATTGTTAGTGGATAATATAGATACTTCTGGCGGAATAATTAGAGTCCCAGTAAAAGCTACAAATATTTCAAGAAACGATAAAACTTCTACCGGAGAAAAATCTGGTTGGTATTTTTTTCATCAAAATAATGAACATTGGATCTCTGTATATGGTAATTGGAGAACAAACCAACAATGGAAGTTTTACAGCAATTCTATAAAAGAGCTTTCTCCGGAACAGCAGACAGAATTAAATAAAGAAATAGAAATAAATCTGCAAAGGGCCAAGAAAGAAAGGGAGAAAAAGAATAATGAAGTTGCGAAGGAGTGCGAAAGAATTTTTGAAAATTCTAAAACAGTTAATGAGCATGAGTACCTATCAAGTAAAGGGTTAAAAAATAATTATGGATTGACAGAGATGAACGGATCACTTCTTTGTCCGGTGTATTCTACACAAAATACAAAAAAACAATTAAGAAGTCTTCAATATATAACAACAGAGTCTAAACGCTTTGCTTCTTCTTCTGAGGTAAAATCTGGGATATACACAGTAGGCATAGGTTGGAACGATTGGTCCAATATAAAAACCATAGCAGTTACGGAAGGATTAAGCGATTGCCTAAGTGTGTACGAAAGCACAGGTCTTCCGACAATATGTGTGTTTTCTGCAAATTTTGGATTAGTAGCTCTTGAGAATATCAGGAAATTTTGTAATGCGGAGTTCTTAATCTGCTTTGATCATGACCAGAATGGGGTTGGACAGGCAAAAGCTAAAGAGATTTGTGCTTCACTTAGCTCTTGCTTGATAAGAATACCTAGTAAAGTGGGAGATTATAATGACTTGTACCAGGAAGAAGGGCCTAATGCAGTAAAAAGTGAAATCCTTAGTAAAGGTTATAAGTTTTCACAATACTCAATAAAAAACTTTGTAGGGAGTCCGCCGCCGAGAAGGTGGTTGGTAGATCAAAGTTTAGAGTTATCTAAAATATCCTTGTTATGTTCTATAGGTGGTATAGGTAAATCTGGAATAACTTTGAAGGCCTGTTTAGACATAAATCAAGGGAATGGTAATTTTCTAGGTAATAAAATTATGGATAAGGGTAATTGTATTATTTTGTCTA
>Ga0163179_10001501_pt1 | contig 16587 bp, 17 predicted proteins | sample AtlANTMetagenome_FD_109643 | JGI IMG/M metagenome (GOLD analysis project Ga0163179, IMG submission 109643) | Marine eukaryotic phytoplankton communities from the Atlantic Ocean - Atlantic ANT 2 Metagenome | ecosystem: Environmental > Aquatic > Marine > Oceanic | place: North Atlantic Ocean... | reverse complement strand
TGGTCTAAAAAATCTAAATGTCTTAATACAACATCATAATTAATAACAGACGTTGAAGAAAAATCATATAAGTCATTTAATCTTAATTGATATCTAACATCAAATAAATTTAAATTACCTTTGTTTGAAAATGGAAAAATATTAACTACTGATATAACTGATTCAGGAACAATGATATACTGATTACCTTCTACCCACTCACTTGATACGGTAGTTGAATCACCATAAGTTTTAGTAGCAACTTCAGTTGTACCTGTACCTGTAATTCTATCTTTATCTGCTTGAGTATACTTGTATTTTAGGTAGGTTCTTTTAACACCTTCATAGTGATATTGAGCAAAATATTGTAATGCTTCGTCCAGTCTATCTTCTAACTGGTCGTCATCTACGTTAATTTCTATTACTGGTTTACCTAATGCTCTTAAAGCGTACTGTTTTAGCTGTTCTCTGGTTGCTGGTTTTGCCATACTGGTTCCTTTATTGTATATTTATAATAACAATTATATCTTCGGAAACAAATTATCAGTACAGAATAGTCTTATATCATCTTCAGGCAATCCAAGAGTCTTCATTACTCTAGGGGTGTGGGGATTTTGTTGTTGGTGCTCGCAATAGAAGTTTTGAGCTCTTATAACATCTTCTTCCTTTGAATCGCTATTATAATGACCAATTTTGTCAAGATAATTTTCTAAATTAGACGTAGCAAGAGTACAAATTTGATTTAATTCTCTTTCATCCGAAATATTACCAGCGGCAATCATACCTGGACTAAAGATAGCCTTCGCCCAATCAGGCAATTCTCTTTCTTTAGATGGTTTATACCATTTTGTTTCTTCTATAAAGTATTTTGTTAAGGGATGGTCTTTTAATAATAGTGGACTAAAATCGTGAAAACAACCTGTTACTTTTTTCTTACCTGCGATAACATCAAATCCATAAATTGGACCACCATTTGTTAAATTTGGAAATAAACATATATGTGCCATCCAAAGACCTTTTGTTTCTCTGGCGTCCACTACATCTACGTGAGCACGTCTTACACTCATATTAGACCAAGTTCGGTTGGTCCAATTATCATTATTAAATCTATCCATACCTTCTTCGTTATATTCTTTACAACGTTTATCAAGTATAGCAATTATGTCTTTTTCAAGTTTGATTAATCTTTCCCAAATCATTAATCTCTTCCTTCAATACTTGTTCCTTTGAAAGGATCATTTTCTGTATCTTTATTATTTTCGTCAAATACTTCATTGGTTAATATTAAAGGTTTAGAAGTATCCATTTCGTTCATTTCTTTAAACAATGCTGTAGCACTTGCAAAACAAAATTTACACTCATTTAAAATATTAAGTTTATAAACATTTAAATAACTGTTTATTGTTTCTTTTACTATTCGTTTATATTCTTTTATTTCTTTATGCTTAAATTTGTAATAACGATTAGGTCCTGGCGTTCTTTTCATTATCATTTGACCACCAGATACATCTCCTAAATGTCTAGTATAGATATGAGCGTATAATTTTTCTGCGTCTTCTTTGATTGTTTCAATATGAGCAACATAATCTTTTGTACTTTGAGTTATAGTTGGCTCACCTTCACCTGTCCATAATGCTTTGTAATCATAATGTATATGTTCTCCTCTAGGTAGATTAGGAGTTGTACGAAATAGAGAATTCTCCATTCCATATTTTTCTAATACAGAATAGCATTGTAATTGGTTGTAAAGATATGTGGCGTAAAGATTAGGTTCAATAGAACCAGACATAAGAGTCTTGACAAACTCTTGTCTTTCTGCGTTTTGATGAATTTCTGCTGTTAATTCTTTGATATCGTACATAATATAACCAGGTGATGTAAGAAGATATTACTATCTTCTGGAGAATTAATTAAACTTCAAGACCTTCGTCTTTAAGAGCTTTAGTTTTAACAACTTCAGCTTTAACCATTTCATCTTGTTTTGCTTTATTAGCAGTAACTTCGTCTTCTGAGTCTTGTAGTTTCTGTGCTATTGCTTCAGCTTCTGTTTTGCCTTCTGCGAAGCAAACTACTGCTGAACCGTTCCAAGATAATCTCCAAGGTTCAACACCATCAGGAACATCATCTCTTTTGACTGCTCTTCCTGCTGATACTGCTTCATCGCCAGCGGCTGCTTTATCTGTAAAAGCTGATCCGTCGTGTACATTAAAGTAATATGTTGCCATTTTTTTTAATTCTCCTTAATTATATATTTTATTATGAACCGTACTTACCACCGTAAGTAGAATCGTTGTTTCCATAACTTCCCCACCAGTCAATTTGCATTAACAATGGATAAGCAGTTGAATAGAAACCTCCGTGTAGCCACGTTCTTGCAGCTGTTAAACCGTGATTTCCAGTTTTATTAGTTATGTCTGCACCAACAAGGTTATTGTTGTTTGGAATAACTCCATCTCCTGATGAGCTACCGTCATAAACTCTAGTTGTCGTAGTTTCATCTGAATCCGTTGGATCAAAAGACCACGCATACGTTCTATGAGAAGTACCGTCGGTGTTGTCTGACCAACCTCCGTGGAAACCTGTACGACCCCAAGCAAACCAAGGATTTCCTCTACTTGATTTAGTTTGGTTAATACTTATGAATTTTTTAGGATTCTGTAAACTCATACAGAATGCATTGATACCAACTCCGTAATAGTAATATGGTGAATAAATCATTCCCCAAGTACCATCCCAAGTAGTCATAAATTTAGTGTAGTATTGGTGACCTTCCCAAGCGCCGTAAGACGTTGTTGTTGATCCTTGGAACGTTTGCCAAGAATCCCATTGTCTACTTGCACCTGTTATAGCAACACCTGTTCCTTTTACTGAACAATCAAATACACCGTATCTCTTACTGTTACCTTGTTTTAATCCAAATCCAACGAAATCGTTATTACCGACAACTACGCACCAATCTTTATTATTTTGGTTAGTCCAAGTGTCAGTAAAGTATTCAGTTGAAGATAAATTGTCAAAGAATTCTTTAATTCTGTCTATTTTATTTAAACATTTAGTACCTTTGAAAATGTGAATAGTTTTTGAAGTATTTCCACCTTCGTCACCAGAGTGAATCATAACTAAAGTTTTTGTTTTCTCATTGTATCCAGTACCAGTCGCATATGATTGGTCTGTATTTAATAAGTGTGAAGAATAATCGTAGTAATCTATATTAGGACAAGCGTGATTACCAGGATACATTTCTCTCATTGTGTATCTTCTGTTTAAGAACATACGTCTAGGTCTAATACCTTCAGGTAGAACCATATTTAATTTACACCATCCGTTTTGATATTCAAAACTTGAAGTATATTCGTGTAATGAATGCCAAGATACCATTCCATCTCTTGAAGATGTGTACCATTGTGCGTGTGGGTATTGGTCACATTGGTACATACTTTTGTTCCAATATGTCCAAGATGAATAACCTTGTGTTGTTAAATCGTGGTGAGAAACGTGAGTTCCGTGGTCATTGTGTGAATATGAAAACGAAGCGTCACCAGTGATACCAAATCTGTAGTTAGTAGTAGAGTTAGATATTGCACCCCAAGGTGAACCAGTTTCTTTGAAACCAGAATCGAAAACTCTATAAGTCATATGATGGTTCTGGTCGGAGTTATCTCCCCAAAAACCAAATAGAGGCAATGATTCTTTTCTGTGGTCAATTGCCCCAGCTGATCCGCCACCTAAAAGTGTTGAATAGTTACTCATTAAATGTTCTCCCTTAAATCTTTTATTAAACTATTTATATTGTTTATTACTTTCATTTTAAATTATGTTAACAACCATCCAATAAATGAAGAAGTCACGTCTGGTGTTGTTTTAAATGTTAGTCTGAAATTTGCGTAGTTAGAATCTACTGTTAAATTAGTAGCACTTCCCGCTATGTTATTACCAGCTCTATCAACTGTAAGGTTTTTAGATCCAAATTTACCCATTGCGTCAGCAACCATAACGTAATCGTTATCTGCTGGACTTGCAGGTAATGTCATTGTAAAAGCACCGCCGTCTGTATTGCAAATATATGCACCACCAGATACAGCAGTAAAGTTAGCAGTTTTAGTTTCCCAGTTAATTCCAGTTGCATTTGCCCAAGTTGGGTCAGCTGCATTACCTTTTGTTTGTAAAACGTTTCCGCTTGTACCAGCAGGTAATCTTTGAACACCAGAAGCATCCCTAAAAAGAATATCTCCGTGTGTTGTTAATTGGGTTACATCATCACCTTTTTTAGCGATTTTTGACCAGTAAGTTGCATTTGAAGTAGCATTACCAGTTGAAGCTAAAATGCATATAAAAGACTCGCCACCAAAAGTTACAATGTCATCTACAACGTAAGCTGTAGCGCCATTATAAGCACCTTGGAATACTGGTTTAATTCTGCCTAAATTTATTGTTGCCATAATTCTCTTGTTCCTTATTTATATTTATAATAGTTTATTTCTCACTTTTATAAAATTTGTAATATTTATTTCTATAGTCCTACTGTTAAATTACCGTTAACTATAGTCCACTCTAGCCCAGCTTTCCATAAAACACTATCCTCAAAGATATCTTCTTGATTTTTTGTTTTATATCTAGTATCTATGTTGTCTTGACCATTAGTGTATGTTATTTGTAAATTACCCTTCCATTCAGGAGTGTAAATATCCCCACCTGATAAACTATGTTTACCATTGTAGTAGTATAATTTATCAACAGCACTACCAGGGTCTGTACTAGGTGTTTTATTTGGAACAGCTATTTGTACATATGCGCCACCACTTCCAGCAGTTCCAGAAGTAGTTACATTTGTTGAGTATTCAGTTCCACCACCCCACGTTCCATCTGAAGTAGTTGAAAATTTAAATTGATGTCCAGTATTACTTGAGTCAGAAACATCAAATTTGTAAGTATTGCCTTCATAAAATTTCATAGTATTTCTAAATCTTGTTTCGTGAGTGATAGGTAATTCATCATCTCCACCGTCTACAATATATTTACCAGCATCCATAATAAGATACATTTTTGATCCTGTAGTATTAAATTCTAGTCCTCTTACATTTCTTATTGGTGCGCTTGGTGTAGTAGCAGCAGTAAAAGTATATGTAGAGTCGAGTGCTTGTGTAGTTGAAATATCAAAACCTGTTACTAATGTATATTCCATAACATCTGAACCGACACTACCACAAATATATATTTTAGTTCCTAATGTATTGAAACCAAATCCTATTGGTGAAGTATCTTCAGCAGCGAAAGAAAATGAATCAACATAAGTTGCTGTAGAAACATCATAGTTTGTAGATAATGAATATTCTCCAACATCATTTCCGTCATCACCTAAAATAAACATTAATGATCCGTCTGCATTAAATCTCATTGTACGTGGGTCTGTTTCTGTAGCAGCTAATGAAAATAAATCTGTATAAGTTGCTGTTTCAACTTGCCAAGCAGTTGATAATGCATATTCATAAACATTGTCAGCAGCGATACTTGCGTCTAAATTTCCAGCAGTACCTACAACATACATTTTAGTTCCAGTATCGTTGAAAGCTAATCCTTGTGGACTTGTTTCTTGCGTACCAACATTGAAGTGTGTTCTCCAAGTTGCTGTAGAAACATCAAATGCTGTTGTTAAATCGTACTCATCAATATGTTTATCAGTATGTCCAACAGTATACATTTTCAGTCCACTATTACCAAATCTTACTTCTCTTGGATTTGTATCTTCTGTATGAATAGAAGTACTTTTTGAATAAGTTGCTGTAGATGAATCAAATGCTGTACTTAAATTATATTCATAGACAGCTTGATTACCAGCAACTATTTTAATATCTCTATTAATAGTTTGTGTAGGTGAAACTCTATGAAATCCATAGAATTCATCTTTTTGTTTTGTTGTTATACTAAATTGTGAAAGTTTTGACATAAGTTACCTATATTTATTTATTACGCTACCTCAACTAATTTCCAACCGTTCGTTCCACCAGTCCACACTAAAGTGAATCCTGCGTGATTAACTTCGGCAGTCATATCTTCTGTTAAATTCATAATTTCATTTCCATTTCTACCAACTGTTAATGGTTTTGTTTGAAACGTTCCATTAACATCTAAAAACGAAACTGTATCTCCAGTTAATGGAGAAGCAGGTAAATTAACTGTAGTTGCATATACACTTGTATTTACTAAATATCTTCCGCCACTTGAAGCAGTTGTTGTTGTTGAACCGTCACCTGTAATTGTTTCCCAAGGTGATCCGCCACCAAGACCTGTCCAAGATGATCCGTTATAACCTTCCCAAGCAACTAAAGATGTATTATATCTTATTGCACCTGCATATGGAGTACCAGGTCTTTGTGCTGATGTTCCTGTTGGAGGAACCCAAGCACCGACACCTGCTTTATCTCTTGTCATATATCCTAATATAGCACTTTCTGTTGGTACGGCAGTATTAGAATTTCCACCTAAAGTTTGGTCTGTACTAAATTCGTTTACAGCGGCACCTAATTCTGCACCGATAGAACCAAGTTTTAATTCACTTAATCCTGAAAGGTTAAAGGCGTCTGCATTAAGAGTGGCAGTACCAGTAGCTTGTTCAATTTTGAATAAATCACCAACTCTAAAGTCACCAGTTTGGTCAGTTGATACCCAATAAACTCTTCCACCGTTTTCTTCTGTAACTTCGTCTGATTGGTCATTAGCTTGTGCAGGCGTTCCTGGATAATTTGTTTTAGTTGAATTTCCTGTACCAATATTTAAGAAGTCGTGACCTGTTAATCTTATGTTTGAAAATTTTTCTGTTATATTAGTTGATACGTTAGCAAGTTGTGCTTTACTTAAACCAATATCTTCTGTTAATCTGATTACAGCAGTTCCGTTAGTTAAATCTTCTTCTGAAACTAATCCAACTCTATAGTATTTTGAAAGACCAGAGAATTTAATATTAGCAGCTAATTTAATTATACTTGAAGAAGTTAATGCTGTTGTACCTGATTTAACTGCTAGTATAGGTCCTCTTTGACCTGCTTGAGCAGCTGAAGAATCTCCAAATGTAGCAGATAATCCAACTGTAAATGTTGTTGTATCTTCTTTTGTAATTGTAATTGTTTCACCTTGTACGAAATTACCTGTAATACTTTCTATGTGTAAGTAATTTAATGATACGTTGTATCTGAAAAGTGTAGCAGTCGCACCTGAAGTACCACCTGTTATTGTAGCAGTTCCTTGTCCTTGTACTGCAATTGAATCTTCTATATCGTTAGCAGCAAAACCAGATTGAAAAGTTGTATGGTCATAACTCAACATCAAACCTCTAGTTTGAACATTGACTGGTGTTTCATCTTCGTCTGTACCAGAAGCAACAACTGCTTGTTCACCGTAAGAGTGAGAACAGTTTAGAGCTCTTATAAATCCACCTGATTCAGCATAAACAGCTTTTTCACAATAGTATACGAATACTGATACTGCCTCACAACGTCCTTTTCCTAGGATGTGAATACCGATACCATCATCATTGATTTGAGTAAAGTCATTACCCAACATTGATTTAAATGATTCCGTGTGAGTATTTTTGTGAAGATTACCGTCAATTTGCATTCCGCAGGCACCTGGGTTAACAGATGTACAGTTTTGCATATATGGTGATTTGTTTTTAATATTTCCTGCTGGGTCTAAAGACATAATCGCTTGTTGTATTGGACCACTTGGATATATTTTCTCACCTAATTCGCAAGTAAATTTCATTTTTCCAAGAGTTACATAATCACCAACTGTTAAACCGTTTACTTCGTTTGTAGTTATTGTCATATCACCATTTGAGTGTGCATAACTAGCGTTAGCAAGAGTGAATCTAGTTCCTTCTGCGCCAACTTTTATTACTCCACCACCACTAATATAAGTGTGAGCGTATTGTGAAGTTCCTAAAGAAACTACAAATTGAGTTGTTGAACCAACCTGTGTTACTTTGTATAATCCTCCAGAACGTTTTTGTCCAGAAAGACCTACGAAAGTCATATTTCTCATATTGTTCCTATCATTTAATAAGAACATATTTGAAGCGTTGTTATCTTCTAAAGATTTAACTGTAAATGTTAAGTCGCCACCGTTACCAACATCAGCAGCTGCTAATGTAATTACTTCACCAACGTGATAACCTGCACCACCGTGGTATGTTATAATTTCTTCTGCAATTCCGCCTTTTACAACTACACTCCATACTGAACCAGTTCCAACTTTTGGATAAATCTTTTCACCATCTTTACAATGATATTTTATATCTGCTATTTTAACAACATCACTTGCTGATAAACTATGTGCTGAAGCAGTTGTTATTGTAATAATTCCTGTGCCATTATTGTAAACAGCGTTAGTTATATCTAAAGAAGCATAGTCGGATTTTGTAACTGTTCCACCATCAACATATGTGTGAGCTCTAGCGTCTGTACCAACATCAATTGTAAATGTAGTTGCGTTATCTACAGTTTGAACTGTATAAGGTTTTTCTACTTTTTTCGGGTGTAAATATTTGTATTGTCCGTTAGTAGCACTATTTACGTTATTAGTTAATTCTATTGTTTTAATTTGAGAACCAGTTCCACTTGCTGGCATTACTATTGTATTTCTTAAAGATTCACCAACTACAGAAACGTTTTCTTGTACTACCATTGGTAATTTTTCTTTGAAAGTACCGTTTTTAATTCTGATTATATCTCCTGCAACACTCTTAACATCAAAATTTAAGGCAACTGCACCACCGATATCTGCACCATCAATTCTAATTTTATCACCTACATTGTGTTTAGCACCGCCGTTAACAATGTCTATTTTTAAAACTCCGCCACTTGTATTAACTCTATAAAGTGAAGGACTTCCAACTTCTGGATAAGTTTTTGCACCTTTAGCGCAAGTATAATTTAATCCCCATACTCTAACTTTATTACCTACTGATAATCCGTGTGTTGGAGTTGTGATTGTTATAATTCCTGTACTATGATTATAAACACCATTTGATACTGCTAATGTATTGTCGTCAGCTTTTCTAACTGTACCACCACTAACATAAGTGTGTGCATATGTTGATGTTCCTAATTGAATTTCAAACGTTGTTGTACTTGGTACTGCTGTAATTGTTAATTCTTTTGAAGCATACCCTTGAACTTCATCATATAAATTTTGTGTTCCACCTGTACCACCAGTTACATTTTCATATTCTCTAATTGAATTTGATTTTGCGTGTGTACAAGCATACGCCAATGTTTTATAAGGCAATGCTTCTGTTCCTGGTCCACCGTCTGTTCCTGAAGGAGCAACCCATAAAACGTTTTTACCTGAAATTCCACTCCATAAAATATCATCTCCATCATTAGTTAATACACCACCTGGAAGTCCGAGAGGTAATCTTGCAACACCACCACCATCTTGAACAATCATATCTCCGATTGATGTCATTACAGCAGCAGTATCTCCTTGAGCAATTGCTTGCCAAGTAGTTGCGTCTGATCCTGGTTCTACATTTAGAACTTGGTCTTTTAAATTAACATATGAGTTTGAAGCAAATCTTACTGTATCGCCAATAGTGTATGTTGTAACAGCACTATAGTTACCTTGCCATTTAAATCCTTCTACAACACCTTTCCAATAAGTTGAATTAACAGCACCACTTGCTTGTGATGGTCTTTGATTTTGTGCGTCTAATATACAGACATAAGAATTACCACCATACTGAACTGTATCACCAGTTTTGTATAATGTTCCGTGGACATAAAGTCCAGTTGCATTGAAACCTGTTGTTATTACATCCCAATAAGAATTGTCGGCAGGAGTTTGTCCTGTAGATTCTTCAGCATTAATATATGCATAAGAATATCCACCATAAGTTACTACATCTCCTTTTGAGTAAAGAGTTGAAGCATTATAAGAATCTTCAAATTGTAAACCTTCTGAATAAACAGAAAAGTTTGCTTGAGCGAAATCTGATTGATTAGCACCTGAAGTATGAGCAGTTGTACATCTATATTGGTATGAACCAAATTTTACAACGTCATCTAATTTGTAAAATGTGTTAACTTGAAAGTCGCCTTTAAATGCTAAACCTTCACTAAATAAAGTAAATTTTGTTAAGTCTATATTTGGATCACCACCAGCTGCTGATGTGTATTCAGTTGTACATCTATATTGTCTTCCACCGTATTTAACTATATCATTTAATTTGTATTGAGTTGAAGAAGCATAATCACCTGTAAAGTTAATACTATCTACAAATTGTTCAAATTTTGCAGAGTCTAAAACTAAACTTGCTGATGTGTGAGCTGTTGTACAACGGTACTGTTTACCACCATAACTAACTAGGTCGTTTAATTTGTACCAAGTTGCATTGGCATAAGCACCTTTGAAATAAACTGATTCGCCGTGTACTTGCCAGTAATCTGTATATGTTCCAGGACTTGTATAAAAATCTGTTTCGGCTGCTGGTGATACGTGGTTTTGAATACACACATAAGTATTACCACCATATTTTGCTATATCATCAAGTGAGTAAGTGGTGCTTGCTTGCCAATCACCTCTCCATTTAAATTTTATTCGTCCTAGTTTGAAATCTGCCATTTTCTCTCTTTTTCCCTAATATTTATACATTTTAAACAGCACTTTGGTATGTTGTTGTAGCTACACTTGCCGTTGTGCTTTCAAAAGTTTCAAAGTCGTCTGTTGTTTCTGCTGACCTTGTAACTCCCTTTTTACTTCTTTTAACTAAATCTCCACTAGTACTATTTATAAGAAAACTAGTTGTAGTATCGTCTGAATAATTAATTTGTTGAAACTTATCGCTGTCATTATTGTAGTATCTTCTCTTAACTACACCAACCACAATACTAGCACTAGCACTAGGAATTAGTACAAAATTTATCTGATTACCATTTGATAAAGACCAGTCTGAATAAGGTTGTTGTTTAACACCATCTAAAAATAATGCTAGTCTTGTTTCGTTTAATACTGGATTTGAGATAGTAAATGCTTTAGTTGAACCATCACCTGTGAAATATTGAACATTTAACATTTCTAATCTTTCTTCAACGTAATCTGTTTGGTCTCTTCCAACAGCATCTGATTTTCCATCTTCAAAATATTTTGATACTTCAATTGCGTCATTGCTTTGGTTAGGATTTACAGAAGTTAGGTATAACATACCTTCCTTTGTACGTCTTATTCCATTGAATTGTTTTAAGTATTTTATTCCTGTTGTTCCTGGTACTAAATAAGCCATTGATTCTCTCTAATTTTTAATATTTATTTTTCTCATTTTTTCTATTCTGTCATTGCCAAAATACTAGCAAACGCTTCCACATCAACAGAAGTTGAATCAGGAGAAGGTTCAGCAGTTACTCTTAATATATCATTGTTTTCTAAATTTATCGGTTTATCTAGTGTCAATGTGTTACCCACAGGAACCTCTAAATTTTTAGCAACAAATACAAAATTTGTTGGATTAGTATTTGTATTTTTTGCACCATCTATTGTAACTTTTACATTAACTCTTGCTATACTATATTCACTTCTATTTGAAATGAATAATGCGTGAATTACTGCTTTTTCAGTATTAGAAGCTTGGTACATATCACCTGTTGAATCATCTACTACTGGAACTGTTATTCCTGAATTCTTAAATATACTTGCCATAATTTATCCTACGAACCAAATACTACAGAATATGCTAAAGCGTCATCTTGCGTACCAAGAGTACCTGAAGCGTTAGGTAATTTTAATTGATTGTCTGCTGTTGGTTCATCTATTGTTAAAGTAGTTTCAAAAGCGTCTTCTAAATTACCTTCAAAAATAAAATTTGCACCGTTCATAGTGATTGTTCTATCTGTAATTGAACCGTTAGCAGTTACGTCTTGCAAAGTAATTGATCCTGCACCACCTAACTCTTTAATTTGTCCAACAGATGTTTTTGTATAGAACTTACCATCTTGAATATTCATTGCCAACTCACCGATATCCATATTACTTGCTGATGGAATACGAGTTGCTACTTCTGAACGATATGGTTTAATTTTTGTTGCCATTATTTTTTCCTGTTTATTCTAGCTCTAAATTTAATTTTGTTAATTAGTTTTGATTTTGTTAATCGTCTATCTAATTCAATTCCTATTTTTCTACCAATTTTCTCTAATTCTTTTTTAGTTTTAGATTTTAAATCTTTAACTGTAACTACAGTAGTCTTTGTTTTAACTGGGTCGTAAGAACTAACTGTTTTATTAATTAATCTTTTGATCCAACCAAACATTAAAAAGTTCCTCCGTCAACTATTGAAACTTCTACATCACCTGATGTAACTGTAAAGTTGTCAGAAGAAAAAGAAGCAACACCAATGTTTGATGTACTTGCTAATTCACCAACAATTTGTAATTTATTTCCATTTGCAATAGTATTGATTCCCTCACCTGCCATAAATTCTAAAGTTCCTTCTAAAGATACTTGACCTTGTGTTGAAGTTTCATCTTTAAAATATATTACAGGATTAGATATTTTTGAAGTTGTGATTGTATTGTTTGCAATCATAGAATCTTGTATACCTAATGCTTTAACTCTTAATTGGTCACCTGCAACTTCAATTGAACTATTGTCAGGATTTGTATCTATTGTATTACCGTCTTTAACTAATCCTGCACCTGCAGTAATTTGACCTGCACCAGAAAATTGTGCTACATCTAAATCAGTTGTTCCAAATGTTGGAGCACCTGTGTGTGTAAATGTATAACCGTTATTTGCATTTAAACTTCCTTCTTCAACGAATACGAAAGCACCACCAGATAATTCTGCTGGTTGGTCTTCTGGAGTTGCTCTTGTTAATACAAAAGCAGTTGATCCATCACCAACAGTTGTAACTACGTATATACCGTTTTCAGAAGCAGTAGTTTGATTTTTAACTAAAACTCTATCTGCAACACTTGTTGTTATTCCATCAAGTGATAATGCACCGTTTGATGTAGCAGTTAAAGTTGCACCAACACCAGCAGTACCGTTGTTATAAGTTGCTGATAAGTCAGCAGTTGTACCAACTCTACAAGATGGTTTAGTATCTAACCCTTGAGCAACTTGGTCAACGTATGCTTTGTTAGCAAGTGATTGATTTTGAAATCCTGCTCTATCTTCATAACCACTTGGTACTATAATTGTACCTGTTCCGTGTGGCGTCATATGAATATCTTTATTAGCAGCTGTTGTTGTAATTGCTTGACCGTTAATTGTAATGTCATCAATTACTAAAGAAGTTAATCCTGCTAAATCTGTTTCTGTTGCACCTAAAGTTAATGTAGATGATCCTAATGTTGTTGCTGGATTTTCTAAATTAGCATTTGAAATAGCGGCAGTACCAGATAAGTTAGCATTTGTTAATGCTGTTGCTTGAATTTCTACATTGTTATCAGTTACAACTGTATTCATTCCTGAACCACCTGCAAAAGTTAATGTTTCAGCAGTATTGTAAGTATCTGTTCCAGTATCACCTGCTAAATCTATAAATTGATTAACAGTTGAGAAAGATAAATTTCCACCACCGTCAGTTTTCATAAACTGACCAGCAGAACCATCTCCGTCTGGTAATGTAAATGTTGTTGTTGTAGTTACGTTGTTAGGTGCTTTAAGACCTATAAATGATGAACCGTTATTTGTTGCTTCATTAAATTTTACTTGTCCGCCTGCACTCGCATTATTACCTACAATGAATTCGTCTATTGCTTTATTTGAATCTATTAAAACAGCACCATTTGCTGTTAATGTACCAGCAACGTGGTCTAACATATCTGTAAAATACTGACCTCCAATTACTGAAATATTATTTGCGTCACCGTTACCGTCAACTCCACCTTCCCCTATAAAGATTCTATCTCCTAGGTTTGCTTGAGAACCTGTTCCATAAGTATATGCTAATTCACCTAATTTTAATGTTGCTGGTGCTGATGTTGCTGAACTTCTTTTTATCTGTATTACTGTTGCCATATGCTATTTTTTAAAAACTCCCACAGTTAAATAATAGTGTACCTGTTGTTGTAACTATTTCTGTTCGTGTTACAAATTTGCCATCGCTTGCTCTATATTGAATCATTGAACCATCTTCTAAAGTTGTAGTATCAACATCTCCTAATAAAGCTAATTTTAATTGGGTGTTTTGAGCGGCCTGACCTGATGGTAAAGTTACCGAAACGGCTTGTGGACCAGATTGTGTATTTACATTTATTTTTGCTGTAATATCAGGCATTCTCTCTCCCTTTTATCTTATATTTATAACAAAGAGAAGTTGATTTAAGTAGTAACTTGAGGTCTTACAGTAATTAATCCTTCAATAACTCGGGTTACTTCTGAACCCTTTGTTATTTCAAGGTCGTAAACATATCTTTCAGCGTCAAGAGCTGCTGTTTGAGCAGACGTTAATGATAAGGTAACCGTGCCTGTAGCAGGATTACTTGGTAATGTAGTGGTGATTGTCGTCCTTGTTCGTGTGGAAGCAAAGCCCTTTGCCATCTTAGCTTGTGCCGTATAACCAGTTAGGTCAAACGGTTGAGCATTAGCGTCCTTTACAGTTACGTCGGAAGTAAAGGTTGCGCCTTGGTCTATCGTTAGGTTAGCTATAGCTGCCATTTATTTTTTCTCGGATTCTGGTACTTCTTTTTTAATCAACTTGACTATTTTTTCGTTATAATGCTTGGTTAAAACATCTATTTTTTCAATCTCAATTAAATGTCTAGTCTTGCTTACTTGAATTTCTTGTCTTACTGCTATGTAATTTTGTAATTCAGGACTAAACTTTTGTTCATCATACTCTTTTCCGTCAATTGTTATCATACAATATCTCCATTTAATTTATTCATAATACTATTTATAATACTAACTTTGGTATTGAGTGTTAAATTTCTCTATTTTTTCCAATGCGTGTTTGTTAAATTTATACCCCATTTCCTTACCAACCTCAAACACCTTTAAAAATCTCTTATATCTAATATCATAATTTGATATGTCATTTTTCCAATGGAATCCATCCTCATCATATAACTCTCTATGTTCCATATCTAATGGTGTATTTTTATAAGTCATCATCATATGAGGAGAAACAGCTATTAAATGAGAATACTTACCATACCTTCTCAATAACTCTAGCGTCATTTCAAAGTCTTCTTCCGTTTCAGTAGGATATCCTACAATTAATAAGAATTTCATTGTAATATTTCTTTCGCCTAGATTATTCACAAAATAATCAATATCATCATTTGTAAACTTCTTTCTCATATGGTCTCTTACTGCTTCACTACCTGATTCAAGACCCATAGTTAAATGGCTACAACCAGAATTTGCTAGATTATCAAAGTCTTGTTGTGAAAATGTTTTAGCTGCTCTAACAATAAACTGTCCATTCCATTTAATTTTCTTATCTTTCTTTGCTAATTCTAAACACAAATCTCTAAAATGTTTCATAGAACCATTAACTAAAGAATCTGAAAAACCAATACTTTTTAAACCTGTTTCTCTAGCAACTTTATGCATATCTTCGGCAATTTGTTTACCTGTTTTCCATTTGTACATTGACCATATACTTGCTACATCACAAAAGGTGCAACCTCTAACGCAACCTCTTGAACCAGAAATAATTGCTGTAGAATATTTGTGTTTCTTAATTACGTCTGAATAATCTGGTGGTGGTAAATCTTGTATATTCTCTATTTGTTTTGGTGGTTTTCCATTGATACCAGGATAATCTAAATTGCCTTTTAAAAATTCTCGTAATGCATATTCACCTTCTCCTACTATAAAATTTTTCTTTGGCCATTTCAAATCTACACCTGATCCTCCATATAAAACATTATCATATTCTTCACCTAATTTTAATGCGTCATCTTTTTGCATAAAAGAAAAAACAGATATACCTAACCACTTAAATTTATATTGAGAAATTTCTAAATGTATTCTTTGTAAATCATCATATTGATTGCCGTCAATAACTTTTACTTTATAACCCAACGGTTCTAAAAATCCTTTTAGAAAAGAAGGACCTGGTGCTGGTTTATCTTTATCCATTCCTGGTAAAGAAGTTATAACTATATCATAAATCATATTCAATTTCATCACGCCAAGAGTCATCCTGTTGAAAAGCTCCAACAATATGAATACGGTCTACTTTTGAACAATTTAAAGCAGTGTGTTTTTGTGTTGTATCTACAACGTATCCTGTACCATCTGCTGGTAAGTGTACCATTTTACCATTTAATAACAACCAACAATGTTCGTGTGTTTGTATTGGTATATGATATCTTTTAGTTTTATCATTATGCCAATAATAACAAGTTTTAGGTTTCATTATCATTATTCTTGTTCTTACAAGATTATTAAATTCTATAATTGAATTAACGTATGGTATATCAAATAATGGAACATTATATTTTTTTTCAGTTTCATCAACTATTAAATAATTTTTTCCAGTAGTAGGTTCAATAGGATCCATATCTTTACTAGTACCTTGTAAATATATTTGATTATCAAATTTAGGTAATTTGTTTAATTCTACTTTAATTCGTTCTAAATCGTATTTCATTTTATTCCTAC